>SAMEA3387475__coassemble_1034_pt1 | contig 148147 bp, 135 predicted proteins | sample SAMEA3387475__metabat2_high_PE_008 | metagenome-assembled genome bin SAMEA3387475 (sample SAMEA3387475) | Felis catus | biome: Faeces | place: United Kingdom | collected 2012
TAAAAATAGCGAGGCAGTTAAAAACTGTCTCGCTAATAAAGTCTAACTTTTGGGGGACACCTCACATTTCTATTGTGAAGTGCTCTTTTTTTGTATACGTTATTGACATATACCAATAAAGGAATATAATAATAATTGTAAGTGGCATATGCCATTAAATAAATAGTGGATAATAGTCCTTACAGAAAAGGAGAAAAGAAATGAAGATTGTAATACCTGTAGATGAAAAGATGGAATTATCAGATGTATGCGTAGTGTTTGCAAGAACGCCATATTTTGGAGTGTATAATACAGAAGATAATAGTTTTGATTTTATTGATAACACAGCTACCGAAAGTAGTAGCGGAGCAGGTATCAAAGCTGCACAGCTACTAGTAGATGAAGGTGTTGATGTACTACTTACACCACGTTGTGGTGAAAATTCAGAGGAAGTATTAAAAGCAGCTGAAATTAAAATATATAAGACAGCAAAAGAAAAAAAAGCTATGGAAAATATAAAGTTGTATATAGATGGACAGTTAAATGAGCTAACTGAGTTTCATGGCGGTTTTCATGGAAGAGGAGCAAAATAAAATGAAAATTGCAGTACTAAGTGGCAAAGGTGGTACAGGTAAAACATTCGTATCAGTAAATCTTGCATGTACTGAAGGTAATTGTGTTTACGTAGATTGTGATATAGAAGAACCAAATGGACATTTGTTTTTTAAACCTCAGTGGAAAGATGAAAAATCAGTAAAAGTGTCACTACCTAATTTTGATAATGAATCTTGCATAGGGTGTCGTAAATGTGTAGATTTTTGTAAATTTAACGCACTTGTGTATATAAAGAATAAAGTGTTCTTATTTGACGAAGTGTGTCATTCCTGTGGTGGATGTCAGATGGTTTGTGAAGCGGATGCGGTAGGTGAGAAGCCTGCAGAGGTTGGCATTGTAAGAAGTGGTCAGAGTAAAGATATAAAGATTATCTCCGGCCAGCTAAATGTAGGTGAGATGACAGGAACACCAATTATCGGTCAGATGATGAATGAAATTAGAGATGAAGATAAGACAGTTATAATTGACTGTCCACCTGGAAGTGCATGTATCGTAATGGACAGCATTAAGGATGCAGATTATTGTATTTTAGTTGCCGAGCCGACAGCATTTGGAAGTCATAATTTAGAAATGGTCTATGAGCTTGCAACACTTATGAAAAAAACATTTGGAGTAGTATTAAATAAGTGTTTAGATGGAAACAATCCTTCAGAAAAGCTTTGTCATGAAAAGGGGATTGAAATAATCGGAAGAATTCCTTTTGATAGTAAAATTGGGAAGTTAAATTCAGATGGTGAGATTATTTCTTATATTTCCAATGAATATAAAAGCTATTTTGAGGAAATTTTATCAAAAGCAAAGGAGGCAATTAAATGAAGCAGCTACTTATATTAAGTGGAAAAGGTGGCACAGGCAAAACGACTGTAGCTAGTAGTTTAATTAAGCTTTCAGCCTCTAAGGCATTTGCTGATTGTGATGTAGATGCACCTAACTTGCATCTTATTATGGCGCAAAATAGTGAGCCGGAAAAAAGTAATTATTACGGACTACCTAAGGCAAATATAGATACATATAAATGTGTTTCTTGTGGTGCTTGTCAAAAGGCATGCAAATTTGACAGTATATTAGGCGAGAATGGCAAGTTTGTTGTCAATACGTTTTCCTGCGAAGGCTGTGGTGTTTGCCAGCTGGTGTGTCCTAATGATGCTATATCTTTAGTGCCAGAGCCATCTGGTGAAAAAGTTCTTTATAAAGAAAAGGAACGAGTGTTTTCTACAGCCAAGTTAAGGATGGGAAGTGGTACATCAGGAAAACTTGTTTCAGAGGTGAAAAAACAGCTTAGGGAATATACACCAGAAGATGCAGAGTTTTCTGTAATTGATGGATCGCCTGGAATCGGATGTCCAGTTATTGCATCAATGAGTGGTGCTGATATAGTACTTATAGTAGCTGAGCCTTCTATTTCAGGTATAAACGATATGGAGCGTATTATAAAAACAGCAGAAACATTTGGCACAAAAGTTGTAGTTTGTATAAATAAATATGACACAAATACAGATATGACTAAAAAAATAGAAGAATACTGTATGGAAAATAAAATAGAATTTGTTGGCAAGATTCCTTTTGATAAGGTAGCTGTGAAAGCTGTAAATGAAGGAATGGCAGTAGTTGATTATGATTGTAAAGCAGCTAATGCTATAAAATTAATATATGAAAAAATTAGAACTATAATTTTAAGTTAAATTAAAGGAGGAAAAAAATGATTAAGATTGCAGTTGCAAGTGATGGAAATTTAGTTACAGGACATTTTGGACATTGTGAAAATTTTAAAATTTATGAAGCTGAAGATGGTGTTATTACAAAATCTGAAGCAATTCCAAACCCAGGCCACAGACCAGGATTTTTACCTAACTACTTACATGAGCTAGGCGTTAACGTAATCATTTCAGGCGGAATGGGCGGTGGTGCTATTGATATCTTCAATGAGCATAAAATCGAAGTTATCGTTGGTGCAGAAGGTGAATCAGAAGAAGCAGCAAAAGCTTACTTAGCTGGAACTTTAAAATCAACTGGTAGCGTATGTCATGAACATGCTCATGAACATGAATGTGGTGCACACTAAAAAATATTGTTTACTATACTGCCATGCGTATTGTCGTTGCGTGGCAGTTTTTTGTTATGTTTAAAGCATATATATAATAAAAAAGCTACACGCATTGAGTTTTGGTGTAATCTTAATTGCGTGTAGCTAATTATTTTATATGTTTGCTTTTTTAGTCATCGCTTCTATCCATAATACTTAGTATTCTTAAGAATAAGTTTACAATATCGACATAAAGGTTACATGCTGTGTCTACAGCATTGTCAACAGTACGTTCTATTCTTTGAGCGACAACCCAGTCATAGCCAATATATCCGCAGAAAATTACTGCTATAATTACATCTGTAACATGAAATACATGCCAACTAAAGAATAAAGCTAAAATTTCTACTATAATTACTAATAACAATGATAGAAATAAAACTCTACCTAGTTTTAAGAAAAATGATGGAATTATCATACTGATAATCATCATTATACCTGTTACACAAGCTGTAACTACAACTGCTCTAAAAATTAAACCTGGATCATAACTATATGTAACTGATGTAAGTACCACACCGATTGGTAACACTATTAGGTTATAGCCTAAAAAGCTTATTAAAGGTTTATCACTGCCATTGACAATAAATGAGCCTGCAAGAACTAAAACTATATAGCCGATAAGAAGAGCAAATGGTTTTATACCTATTGCAATTGGCCCAATAGTCTTAGTAATAATCAATGTAGCTATAAATCCGTAAAGAAGTACAGCTCCGATGATTAAGTTGTATTTACGAGCAGAAATAACAGGACTATCGAAAGAACCACGACTGTTTGATAGTTTTATGTCATCCATATTCATAATATTTTCCTCCATTAATACATAATTGCATATTTATATTAGAGTATATTATAGCACTAATACTTTAGATATAAATATATAAATTGTCATTTATGATACAAATTTATAAAAGGTAGTGTGCATTTGAAAATGCGAAAAATGGATACAGTCTATAATTTATAGACAAGTATCCATTTTTATTTTTAGTTATTCAATATTATCAAAATGTTTTTTAAATAACTGACTTAAGATTTCATCAGCCTCTTTTGAAAAGTTTTCAAAGTTTTGCATTAGAGTCTTTGCGAAATCAGTAGTTGAAGAATAGCCTCCATTTACTCCGCCTTGTTGAGTTTTTATGATTTGACATCCTAATTGATCTTCTATTCTATTAATTATTGTACGTCCCTTGTTTAAACTGATTTTCATGTATTTACATGCTTTTGAAAGGGAACCAAGTTCATCAATTAGATTTAAAAGTCTGCAAGCTTCTCTATCAAAGAAAATCTTTTCCTTACCAAGTTCAAATTGTGCTGAAAGTCTTAGCTTTGAAGCGTCATGACTTTTAAGAAGATTTTTATATGTTTTATCCTTTTGAATATCAGCAGTAACACCAGGATCATCAACTTCGATAACTTCTTTTTTTAAGTCTGAATGATCAATTGCTCCTTTAAGTCCATTTTCACCGTTGTAATTGATAACTTCATCAAAAAAGGATTGACTTAACATTAAAGGATGTCCGAGGAAACCTTCATATGACGGAATACATACATCAGCTTTACCGTCAGCTAATGCTTTAATTGTATTCACAGCAAACATTGGAACATCGACATAAACAATTAATGATTTTTGACACTTATCCTTTAGGTACTTAAGCCCAGTTTTTACAGAGTCAATCATTTCAGATTCTTTTGGAACAGATAAATATGTAATATTAGAATATTGATGAAGACTTTTAAATTTATCTTCTTCAGCTCCGACAACTACAATTTTATTTATTCCTGCTTGCTCTAAAGAAATTTTGATTCTTTCTACAGCAGTAATTGATCCGATGATTTTCTTTGGTTCAAAGCTATCTTTATGTTTAGTTTTTCCTGTTGCAATAATCAGCGCACTTATCATTTTTATATTCCTTTCTGGATAAAATCTAATAGTTACACATTAATATGCATATATAATAACAAAATTGATTTACTTTCTCAAGGCAGATAATTAATCGGAGTGCTACCATAGCTTAATGTTATGTTATTGTGTGGAAAAACTTCTATTTTAAATGGTATTAGATTTCACTGTTATATAGTTTTGTTAATTGATCATCTGTTAAGTCTACATGGTAGAATAACTTAAAGAATTCTTTGACTTCCTTATCTAATTCAAAATTTACTTTATCAGGATATAATTTTGCTGATAGCCACTTTAAACCAACGATTCTGTTTGTTGCAGGCGGTCTATCTATCCAGCTGAACGGTGCGTTTGGTGTGCCATAAACTTTATTGTCTTTTACAGCTTTAAGAGTTTTGTATTTTGAATCCTTCATAAATTTTTCTGCTGCTTTTGGACCTGTTAAGTTAGCTTTAGGTTCTCCATTTAGTAGTATAACATCTGGATTCCAAGCAAGAACCTGTTCAGTTGACACTTGAACTCTTCCACCTTCACCTAGCTCAAGATCTGCAACATTGTTAGCTTTTACAAGATCTAAAATCTGAGCATGAGCTGAACCTTTAGGTGCTGTATCTAGATAGTTTTCGCCATTACCATAATAAACGCTAACTTTTTCATTATCTTTAATATCCATTTTGTCTAGTTGAGCAAATGTATTATCGATATAAGAAGAAAGTGCTTCTGCTTCTTTTTTCATGCCTAAAACTTCTCCCATAAATTTATATGCTTCAGAAGATTTTAGTAAGTCGCCATCTACACCGATAACAGGAATTCCTAGATTTTCTTGTAACTTATCGCATTCATCTGTAAATGCATCACCAAGTTTACCTACGTTTATGCAGATTTGAGGATCTGCTTTAATAACTGTTTCGTAATTAACGTTTTCTGCCATGCCAAATGCTGGAAGATTATGATATTTCTTAGGAATCATACTTTTTTCCACATCATTAAGAGGGAAGCTCCATCCAAGAAGCTTATCAGGTGCTAATGTATAAACGTAAATACCTGCAACACTTCCGCCTGCGTAAACTTTTTCAATTTTATCAGCAGCTGGAATAGTAACTGTTCTTCCTGCCATGTCTTTGATTTCTCTTTCACCACTTGCTTTATTACCACCGCAACCAGTTAATACAGTTACAGTAAGCATAAATACAAGAAGAAGTGGAAGAATTTTAAACTTTTTCTTCATTTTCTTACCTCCATAAATTAAAGCTAATGCAATAAATAAGTTTTAATCCCTATAAAAATCACACGTATCCATCAGTTGACTTTTTTTTTAGGAATTGTTATACTTTTTAAAGCGAAACGCTTTTAAAAGTATAACGAATAATTGTATGCTAGCATTTAAAATATGATTTGTCAACATCAATATAAGACATACATTTGGAAAGAGAGATATAATGAAAAATAATATATATAAAATTGAAGCTGACACAAGGAGGAGATATAATATTCTGCTCCTTATTATGTTATTTGTGGTTTTAGTTATTGCTATAGGGTCGTTTTGGATAGGGTATTATCCATTATCACCAGGTCAAGTTGTAACAGCTTTTTTATCAAAATTTGGATATGAGGGGAATATACTTCCGCAAGCGGTTACTATTTTTTGGAGTATTAGACTTCCAAGGATTTTATCGGCGCTTATGATAGGGGCATCTTTAGCTGTTGCAGGAGCTACATATCAAGGCATGTTTAGAAATCCTCTTGTTTCACCTGATATTCTAGGTGTTTCATCAGGAGCAAGTCTAGGGGCAGCTTTTGCAATATTGGCAGGTACATCAAATATAATGGTGCAAGTTTCTGCTTTTATAGGGGGAGGAATGGCTGTTTTAGCATCTTACATAATTAGCCGTAAATCAGCACATTCACATACCTTAAGTTTGGTGCTTACAGGTTCGATGATTATGGCTCTTTGTAATGCTGGAGTTACTTTGATTAAGTATGTAGCTGATCCTGACGATGTATTGCAACAGCTGACATTTTGGCTTATGGGAAGCCTTACAAAGACAAGTATGGAAGGCTTTATGCTATCATTTTTTCCAATGCTAATAGGTATTATTGTTATATTTGTTTTAAGATGGAGAATAAATTTGCTTACTTTGGATGATGAAGAAGCTAGAACTCTTGGAATAAATATTAAGTTTTATAGATTAGTGTTTATTATAGCATCAACCGTTTTAAGTGCGGCTGCAGTATGTCTTGGTGGACTTATTGGATGGGTAGGCTTGATGATTCCACACATGGCAAGAGCTATTGTTGGAGTTAACTATGGTAGACTTATTCCTGCCAGTACGCTTTTAGGTGCTGGATATTTGGTTTTGATGGATGATATAGCTAGATCGATTATGAGTATGGAAATTCCTATTGGTGTAGTTACTTCTATTATGGGAGCACCATTCTTCGTTTATTTGATTATCAAGAGAAAGGGTTAATTATGCTTTTAGAAATAGAAAATCTTTATGGGGGATATGGCAAAGAGGACATTGTAAAAGGCATTACCGCTCATGCCGATGCAGGTGAAATCCTATGTCTTGTGGGACCTAATGGATGTGGTAAGACTACTTTGTTCAGATTAATATTAGGTGCTCTTAAAGCGACTTCAGGCAAGGTACTTATAGATGGCAAGGATACAAGTCAGCTTTCTCAAAAGGAATTAGCTAAATTAGTAGCATATATTCCTCAGTATCACACTCCTATATATGAATATACAGTCCTTGAAATTGTGCTTATGGGAAGGGTATCACATTTTTCTGCTTTTGATCAGCCAAGTGCTGCTGACAGGGAGGCGGCTTTTAGTGCCCTTGAAAAAATCAATGCTGCTCATCTTGCAAATGAAAAATATACAGATTTGTCCGGTGGACAGCGTCAGCTTATATTAATTGCAAGAGCAATTTGTCAGGAAGCTAAAATATTTGTAATGGATGAGCCTGCAGCTAATTTAGACTATGCAAATCATCAGCTTTTGATGGATGTTATAGTTGATTTGGCTCAAAAGGGATATTTAGTTGTAATGTCAACTCATAGCCCAGAGCATCCTGCTTCTATAGGGAGTAAAGTGCTTATGATGAAATCAGGTAAAGTTGCTAGCTTTGGACCACCAGAAAAGGTTATTACCTCACAAAACCTTGAGAATGTATATGGTGTAGAAATGGATGTTGTGACATTTTCTGATAGGTATGGAGTTAAGAGGACGATTTGTTTTCCAGTTAAGAAACCTAAAAATAAAAAAATACATGCACTTATTGTTGGTTCGATTGGAGTTGGAAAATCTACTTTAATCAATGAGGTTGTTAGAAAAACAGGAAAGAAGATTGCCGGTTACAGAACAAAAAAGTATGCAGGAACTACTTGGGAAGGTTTTTTAGATCCTCTCTTTTTTCATCCAGTAAATGAAGAACCAAATTTCAAAAAAGAAAATCTATTATCCTATAGCAGAGAAAATGGCTCAATGGTTAGAATAGCTGGAGCTTTTAATAAGCATGCAGATGAAATCGTAGATAAAGTATATGCTGATAGTATTATAGTTTTTGATGAAATGGGATATATTGAAGTAGAAGAAAGACAGTGGTGTGCTGCTAATTTAAAAATATTGGATGGTGATATTCCGGTTATAGCAGCGGTTAAAAATAAAGAAGGTATAAAGTATATCGATGCTATTAAAAATCATCCTAAATGTAGGGTGTTTGAAATAACAGAAGAAAACCGCAATGAACTAGTTGATGAAGTAGTTGATTTTTTTATAAGAGGTTAAATATGAAGAATATAAATAATATTTGTGAATACTATTATCCAAAAAACAACAGAGAAGTATTTGAAGATTTCACTAATCTTCATGAGCCATTTGCAGCTAACAGCTCAGAAAAGTTAGAAAAGAAGTGGGATAAAAATGCAGATCACTGGGAAAGTGAAAGAAAAAATAATCGTAAAAGCGATTACAGGATGAAAAATGCAATAAACCTTCTTACTGAGAAAGGAATTTTAAACGAGTCAACTTCTCTTTGTGACATAGGATGTGGACCAGGAACGTTTGTCGCTGAGTTTGGTAAAGTATGCAAGGAAGTAGTAGGGCTTGATATTTCTTCTAAAATGGTTTTTTACGGAATGGAACATATCAAAAGAGAGGGGCTCACAAATGTGCAGCTTAAGACTTGTGATTTTGAAAAGATGGACTTAAAAAAAGAAGGATACTACAAAGCTTTTGACGTAGTCTTTGCTTCTTTTACACCGGCCATTCATGATTTAAATAGTTTGATTAAAGCTATGGAAATGAGTAGAGGCTATTGTTGTCTTAGTATTCATATTGATGATAATTATCCTCTTAGAAGCAGGATTATGAAAGAAGTATTTGGTAGATCACTAAAGCCAAGATGGACAGGAAAAAGTTTTTATACCATTTTTAATGAATTATTCTTGATGGGCTATAATCCTGAGACTAGCTATAATACAAGAACTCAAGATAATTCAATTGTTCCTGATGGTAAGTTTGTTGAACATATTATGGAACACATGCTTGATGAAAATGAGCAGACGGTTGAAAATAGGGAACAAATCTTAAATTGGCTTAAAATGAACTGTGATGAAGATGGCAAGATTATTGACAATTCTTCATATACATATGGAACTATTATTTGGGATACAAGAAATAAAGTGATTAGAAATGAGTATTATGAATATGAGGATTAATAGATATTTTTTTCATTGCAGAGATTTATGTATTTTAATAAATGAAAGGAGGCATACCTTTATTGGTGTGTCTTTTTAGTGCCTGCCTCCCGACCTGTTTTTGTATTTTAACGCAAAAGGGTACCACCTTACATAGTGGATATAGTGGACTTTTTTACCATATTTTAGGAAAAAACAGCTATATAAAAATGTATTAAAAAACCCTCGAGATGTTGAAATCTCAAGGGTTATAAGTTGGTACACCATCACGGGTTCGAACCGTGGACACCCTGATTAAGAGTCAGGTGCTCTACCAGCTGAGCTAATGGTGCATGTTTTATTTATGTGTCTCTCCTTAACACATTTATTAGTTTACCATTATAATGGCACCTTGTCAATAAAAAATAATAAAAAAATCAAATTTTTTAATAACAGATGTTAAAAAAATATGGACACACTGAAAAATGCACAATGTGTCCAGTTGGATTTTATTTTAAATTTGAAAAATCATTTTCAGTAAGACCATCTTGAGCTAAAACAGTGTGTAGAACAGAAATATCTGAAGCAACATCAGAAGAAGTATTTTCAAATAAACTATCAAAGATTTTGCCATAAGCTACAGTTAATGTATCAATAGTGTCTTCAATTTCCTTTTTAGAATTCAAGATGATTTCACTTTGAATAGGTTGTTTGTCTAATTCTTCGTAGGCATTTAATAGTTTAATAGTCATAGGAAGATAGTATTCCATCATCTTTTCTAGAGAAAATGCCGTTTCAGGATGATCTTCTACTTGTTTGAAAATACGTCGAACAATAGATTCTAAACGATCAATTTTTTGCGATATAATCTCGCCAGGTATAGCATCGTTACTTTGTCTAATTTTTACAATATAGTCGTTACCTGCTTTAATGATTGCGATAACATCTGGTGAATATTTTTCTTTTTGAGATTCAAAACGTGCAGCTTGCTCTTTGGCATTTTGAATAGTATTAAGGTATTGTTTATATGTTTCATTTGAAACTATAATACATTTTTCATCTTTATCAATATGACCTTGAGTAAACCATCCCTTGTCTATCATCTTTTTTAGCTCTTTTAAAACATTTTTTTCGGATCTATGGCAAAGCTCAGAAAGCATTTTGATATCGCCATAAGTTTTTCCATTTAAGCTTTTAACATGTTGCTCAAAATATTTGTTTAGCTTAAAACTTGAACGTCCTTTCAATGCTAAAAGAAGACCACCGCCAGATACGATTATACCTGGAATTAAAAATGTTATTGAGTTAGTAACTAGAAATGTTGATAGTGGTCCAAAACCTGAAAATATTAAAAATATACCTATAATTATAAATGCTAGAGGTATACTTTTACGTTTAAAGCTATTTGCAAAAAGTGATGGAGTTTGCTTTGACATCGTTTTTACTTTTTTTTCATAAGTTTTTTTTGTGGCAGTTTGACTGTTCTTGTGAGGAATATCATTGCTTAGTTTAAAATCCATAGGATCCTTTGTCGAATTGCCAGTAAAAGTACCAAAAGCATTTTGAATTGTATTGTTAATTGTTTGATTTAATTGTCCGAAATTGCCAAAATTTACAGCATTTTCGATGATGCGATTAAGATCGCTACTTAAATCACGCCATTGATTATTTTGCATGTTTTTTCCCCCTTGTGAAGTATGGATTAATTATATCTTAATTGTTGCTAAAAATCAATAAATCCAATAGGCTTTTGGTGCCATTTGTTTGCAATAAAAATTGCAATATAGTATAATGTTGGGTAGTATACCTACTATAAAATAGTAGAGGAAGGAATTAGGAGCATGGGAAGCATAAAGCTTGTTTTAAATATAGATAGAGTAGATTTAATAATTGCTGCGTGTGTAGTGGTTATAGCTCTTATTGCAGTTGTTGGATTGATAGCGTGGTTTATAAAAACTGGTCGGCAAAATAAAACATTGAAACAGATAGATGATAAGCTGACACCAAAGGAACCACAAATTGTAATTAGAGAGGTTGTAAAAGAAAAACATTCCTCGTCAAAAGCAAAAGAAGACGAGAAAAAAGATATAGAACAGGAAACTGAAATAATTGATGATGACGTGATAAAAGAAAGTGAAGATGAAACTGACGTTTTAGAAGAAATTCGTAAAATGATGGTTTCCCCAAAACAGCCAACTATAGCAACTTTAGAAAAAGAAAACTATAATGTTGGCAAAAGTGGTAAAGCATATACGAGAGAAGAAATAGAGAAGTTGATTAACGACTAAAGTGGAGGAATTATGTACTGTAAAAAATGTGGCAAATTCTTAGCGGGAAATGAAAATTTCTGTAGTAATTGTGGTAGTAAAGTTGAAGTACCCGATACTATAGAAACAGAAAATATGTTTAATTCAAAAAACGAAAAGGAAGATAAAGAAAGCATTAAGATTATGTCGCCGATAGACGATATAGTATGGGATCTTAAAGAGTTTCCATCTAATAATCCTCGAAAAACAGAGGATACAAATATCAGATGGAGAAGTGATGATATGTTTCTTCATAAGGAAATTAAAAATGATAACAAGGAAACTGTTACAAATATTATGGATAATGAAGAAATAGAAGCAGAACTTAATCAGATTGAAGAAGAAAAAGAAAAGAAAAAAACAAGAGAAAATATTGAGATTCCAGATATTTTTAGAGACAAGCCTAAGGAAGAACCAAAAAGAAGTTTTGTAACTAGAAATACAGCACCTATTGAACCGGATTATTTAAAGGATGATAAAATTGTTGAAATTGAACAGCCATCATCGGGTCTTGCTCTTGAGGTTACAGAAGGTGATAAGGGAGATGTAAAAGTTGAGAGAGTAATTGTAGATGAGCCTGAGATGACTACAGCCATATATGATGAAATCAAAGAACCTAAGAAAAAAGAAGAACCTTTAAATGAGCCTGAATTGGAAATAAAAAGTGAAGTAGAAGAAGTTAAGGAACCTCAAAAGAGTTTATTTGATGAAATAGCACCAAGTGCGGTGAACACTCTTGAAGGTGCAAGAATAAATGATGAAAAGAAACAGATTGATAAATTTTATACTTTTAATAGAAAAAAGGAAGAATTTCAGAAACTGTTAGATAAGGAATATGAGAGAATCGAAAGAAAATGTGAACCAGGCGGATTTGAAGATGATATATCAGGATTTATGGAAGTGGAGACTGGCACAGCTGTAGAAGGTACAAGTCAACTAGAAGAAATGGTACGTGCAAGAGAATTATTCTTTGATGATCCATATTATATTCCTAAAGAAGAAATAAAATCTCAGTTAGATGAAGAGTCTGAAGATATAGATGAAGGTATTTCAGTGCAGGAGATAGAAGGATATGAAACTCCATTAGAAGCTGAAGAACCAATGGAAAAAGAATTTGAAGAATTTGAAGAAACTGAAGAAGATGATACTCCTGTAACAACTGTAGTATTTGAACCTGAAAGTGATGAGCCTCTTTCAGCAAGTTTAGAAAAGAAAGAAGAAAAGATAATTCAACAAGAGCCAGAGATTATCCAAGAGGCACCAATAGACTCAGAAGAAGAGGAAATTGAAGAAGAAATCGAAGTAGAACCAGAGGTTGCAAAGGTTATTATAGAACCAAGTGCAATTAAAAAAGAAGATGAAACAACAGAGGAACTTGCTAAGGCATTTTTTGATCAAAATGAAGAAGAACACAAAAGAGGTACAGGAACTAAGATTGCAATTTGGATATTAAGCATTATTATTGTTCTTGTGGCTGCTTTATTAGTAATTAGAATAGCTATGCCTGATACTGTTATATCTAGATATATGGATAAGGTAGCTAATAATGCAGTGTCTTTTTTCCAAAACATGGGTGGGGAGGATACTGACAAGGAATCTACTGAAAGTAGAGAAGAGCTTGTTGAAGATAAGTCTGGGTTAATTCAAAAGAAGATAGATAGTAATTATAACGGGCTTATTAAAAATATCACTTATAATGAAAATGCCAAGTATGATCCAAATAAGAAGTATTCTATTGCTAACTTAAAGGATCCAAAGGAAATTCAAAAAAATCTTTGGTTTGAGGATCAAAATGGCACACCTTATTATTATGATGAAGAAATCGTAGGAACTATTATTGCTTACGAGTCTCAAAAAATTGCACTTATCAATGACAAAGATAAGAAAATCAGTGAAATCGTAGAGCCAAGCAGCAATGCATTTAATAAGTTAAATGAAGAAATAAAGGCTGGAGGCAAAGTTAAACTTGATACTCTAGAAATTGGAGAAATTAAGGTAGCAGGCAATGGCTATTATGTTTGGGTCAACGAAATTGTTGACGGCAAAAGTACCGCAAAGGTATATGAAATTAAAGAATCCGATGGCAAGCTGTTAGTAAGTGATGTCAGCGAAGCTTAAACGGATGTAGGAGGGAAAAAGTGAAAAAGCAAAATGGTGCAAAAAAGCACAGCGGCAAACTTAAGTATGTCGCTTTGGCACTGCTAATTTTGATAGTGGTGTTTATAGGATTTATCGGCTATATCACAGACTTCTTATGGTTTAAGGAGTTAGGGTATTTAGGCGTGTTCTTTAAAAAACTATTTACACAGCTAAAGATAGGTATACCAACGTTTGTAATTATTACATTGTTGGCATATCTTTACTTTAAGTTTATTAAAAAGGGCTATTATAAAAAGGTTATAGCCAATGAGCTTGATGAGAGCAAAAGGATAAACCTTATTTCATGGATAATGGCTGCTGTGTTTGGTGGTATTGTAACATTTTTCACAGTAAAAAATCTGTGGTTTAACTGGTTGCAGTTTGCAAACAGTACAGAATTCGGATATGATGATCCGATATTTGGGTTAGATGTTTCATTTTATGTGTTTAAGCTAGATTTCTTACATCAGCTAAACTCACTTATCATTACAGTTTTAGCGGTATTCTTAGTACTGACATTTATCTACTATGGATTGTTGATGAGCCAAAATAATAAAAAGACTTATAGTAGTCGAGGTGGTGTAAGCTCTTTTGAGGAATATGATAGATTTAATCAAGAAGCTCAAAGAGATTATGAAAATCCATATAGTGAAGGTGGATTTAGTAATCAATTTAAGGGTACACCGTTTGAAAAAATGGCAGAGATTTTTACAGCCAAGAAAAGTAATCAGAAAACAACTTTTGATAATGACACTGTTAAGGAACTATTTACAATAGCTTCAAAACAGATAATTATTGCAGGTGTATTATTATTTGTTATGCTTGGCATACATTTTGTGTTAAAGCAGTTTGAACTTCTTTATACACATAACGGCACAGTGTATGGTGCAGGATATACAGATGTAAACGTAACTTTATGGGTTTATAGAGTGCTAGCTGTATTATCTGTAATAGGCGCATTATCAGTTATTATCGGTGTTAAAAAACATAAGATTAAACTTATTGCAGTGGTTCCTGTTGCTATGATAGTAGTTAGTCTTGTTGGAACAGGTATAGGCATAGGTGTTCAGAACTTAGTTGTTTCTCCAAATGAAATCGCTAAGGAAAGTAAATATTTAGAAAGAAATATCGAGTTTACTCAAAAGGCTTATGGTTTAGATAATGTAACAACAAAACCATTTGCAGCTAATAATAAGCTTACAAATCAGGATATTAAGAATAACAGTGAAACTATTTCTAATATTCGTATCAATGATTATACCCCAGCTGAAAAATTCTATAATCAGACTCAGTCAATTAGACAGTATTATGCATTTAAGGATGTTGATGTGGATAGATATATGGTAAACGGTGAATATACACAGACATTTTTATCTGCTAGAGAAATTGATGAAGAAAAGATTAGTCAGACTTGGTTAAATAAGCACCTTAAGTATACTCATGGTTATGGTATAACTTTATCAAGAGTAGATGAAGTTACACCAAATGGTCAGCCAGAAATGTTGATAGATAACATTCCACCAGAATCTGATGCTAAGGAAATAGATATTAAGAGACCTGAAATATATTTTGGTGAGCTTACTGACAAGTATGCTATTGTTGGGGCAGATGAAGACGAATTTGATTACCCTAACGGAGATAGTAATAAATATACAAGATATGAAGGAACTGCAGGTATCAAGCTAAATCCATTTAATAGATTAGCATTTGCTATTAGAGAGCAGAGTTTAAAATTATTAGTATCTTCAAATATTGATAGTAAATCAAGAATTATCATTAATAGAAATATAAGTGATAGAGTTGAAAAAATCATGCCATACCTTCAGTATGATAAAGATCCATATATCATAACTGATAATGGCAGATTGTATTGGATGATAGATGCATATACATCAAGTACGCATTTTCCATATTCAGAGCCATATGATGTAGCAAATAATAAGACTAACTACATTAGAAACTCAGTTAAGGTAGTAATTGATGCATACAATGGAGATGTAGATTATTATGTGGTTGATGAAAAAGATCCGATAGCTATGACATTTAAAAAGACTTATCCTACATTATTTAAGAGTATTGATAAGATGCCAGAAGGGATTAAATCTCATATGAGATATCCATCTGAATTATTTGCAACTCAGGCTAAGGTATACAGCAGATACCACATGAATGATGTAAGAGTTTTTTACCAAAACGAAGACCTTTGGGATGTAGCTAAGGAAATATATGGAACTGAAGAACAGTCTATGGAACCAAACTACTATATTATGAATCTTCCTGGAGAAAAGAAGGCAGAATTTGTAAGTTCAATTCCTTTTACTCCAAAGGATAAGAAAAATATGACAGGTCTTATGATAGCACGTAATGATGGTGAAAATTATGGCGAGTTAGTGCTTTATAAATTGCCAAAAAGCAAGGTGGTTTATGGACCTAGACAAATAGAAGCACAAATTGACCAGCATACAGAAATTTCCAAGGAATTTTCTTTATGGAATAGTTCAGGATCTACATATTCAAGAGGTAATATGTTTGTAATTCCTATTGAGGAATCATTGCTTTATGTAGAGCCTGTATACCTTGAGGCATCAGAATCATCTATTCCGGAAGTGAAAAGAGTAATTGTAGCATACGGAGATAAGATTGCTTATGAAAAAACTCTTGGTGAAGCTTTGGAATCATTATTTGGTGAAGGTGCAACAAGTACATCTCCATCAAGTGGTGTTAAACCAGGCGGTAAAAAGGATGAGGATAAGATAAGCAACAAGGATTTAATTGATAAAGCTAATGAGGCATATTCTAATGCGATAAACGCACAGAAAAATGGCGATTGGGCAAAATACGGTGAATATATGGATAATCTAGAAGATTATCTAAAAAAATTAAAATAACTTAAGGGATATTGACCGTGCTATTTTGCACGGTCAATATCAGTTGAAATGGAGGCAGCGATGTTTAATTGCGATTTAGATAAGATGCTTTACTGCATACCGCCAGAGCAGCATAATAAAGAGGATTTGACAAGAATTTTAGGGCAACATCCAGAAGTAAAGTTTGTGTCGTTTGTTGGTATTGATATGAGTGGTAATGATACTGATGAAAAAATACCAGTACCTACATTTTTAGAAGACTATGATAAACTTATGACATCAGGGGTGCAGACCGACGGTTCTTCAGTAGTACTTCCTAACATAGCGGTATTAAACAATGCCAAGGTTGATATTGTTCCAGATAAGGATGCTAATTGGTATGTGGATCATAACTTAATTCATATTCATGAAAAGACTAACTTGCCTATAGGAACATTGAGAATTCCATCATTTCTAATTCATAATGATGTAGCTGAGGTAGGTTCAAGAGTTATACTAAGAGATAGTATTAATATTTTTGAAGAAGAACTTTTAAAAATATTAAGAGCAAATCCATATGCTTTTGATAATATGGGATTAGATAGTGTAGATGAAATAGATGAGCTTGTTTTAACATCAGCAACTGAGCTAGAGTTTTGGGTAAAAACTCCAGATGATCAGACTGATAGGGAAGAACTTTCAACAGCACAGGTCCTAAAAGAGCAGTATTGGAAGAGAACAGTAGGGCCTGTTAGAACTGCTTTAGAAAAATCTCTTATCGTTTTAGATAAATATGGTTTTGGTGTTGAAATGGGACATAAAGAAGTTGGTGGTGTTAAGGCTAAGATGAGTAACTCTGGGACTTATGACCATGTTATGGAGCAGCTTGAAATTGACTGGAAATATAGTACAGCTCTTCAGGCAGCAGATAACGAAAATATGGTAAAATATATTGTAAGAGATGTATTTAGAGTTCATGGTCTTGAAGTTACATTTGCTGCTAAGCCATTACCAGGTATTGCAGGAAGTGGTGAACATACTCACTTAGGTGTTGCTGCAAGATTGAAAAATGGTAAGCTAGTTAATTTATTTAGCCCTAAGGACATGACAAAAGATTTTGCAAGTCCTGTAGGATTTGGAGCGCTTATGGGTCTACTTAAAAACTACGAAGCAGTAAATCCTTTTGTAGCGCCAAATAACGATGCCTTTAATAGATTAAAACCAGGTTATGAAGCTCCTGTTTGCGTAGTAACATCACTTGGCCATAATCCTAATTTACCATCAAGAAATAGAACAGTTTTACTTGGTTTGATTAGAGATATAAATAATCCTCTTGCAACTAGATTTGAGTTAAGAGGCCCTTGTCCAACAGCTAATACATATCTTATTATAGCTGCTGCATATATGGCTATGCTAGATGGTATTAGAGCGGCTCTTGAAAATGGTAAAACTTCTGAAGAACTTGAAAAATCAATTTCAAAGAAGCTTGGAGAAGAAGATTTTTATCTAGAAAAAGATAGAATATATAGAAGTGAAGAAAATGTTTACGATAGCTATACTCCAGCTGAAAGAGATGCTTACTTTGGAAGAGCGCCTAGAACAGTTTGGGAAAATTTATGTGCATTTGAAGATCATCCAGAAAAGATGAATGTTTTAAGTGTAGGAAATGTAATGGGTGAAGTAACATTAGAGTCATTTAGACAGGCCATGTTAAATCAGTGGGCAATAGAGCTGCACGATAGAATCATTCCTAATAATATGGATCTTATTAGAAGTACAACTAAACAGCATTTAGATGGTGACTGTGCTGACTATGATGTAGCATACTGGACTAAAATTGATAAGCTACGTAATTACTTAGGAAGAAATACTTTGACAGAGCCTTGCTTGCTTGCAAGAATTATAAATTCTCTTGATGCAGGTGATTATCAGACAGCTTCGGATTTGCAGATAGAGATGACAGAGAAGGTGGAACAGTTATCACACCTATATATGATGTATAAGAGAAACTTATTTTAAATTAAATATAGAGGAGAGTTGTTTAAGATGTTAGATATTAAAAGAATAAGAGAAGATTTTGACGGTGTAAAAGCAGCAGTAGAAAGAAGATTGCAGGGAGACTATGGTATTGATAGAATTCCGGAACTTGATAAAAAGAGAAGAGAGCTTCTTGGTGTTGTAGAACAGATGAAAAATAAGCAATCAACAGCCTCAAAGGACATTCCTAAATTAAAGAAGGAAGGTAAAGATACAACTGAGTTAATGGCAGAATTAAAGAAGCTATCAGATGAAATCAAAGTTTTAGATGGACAGGTTTCAGAAGTTGAAGCACAGTTAAGAGAAGCTTTATTAAATGTTCCAAACACTCCAAACGAAAGTGTTCCAACGGGTAAAGACGACAGCGAAAACGTTGAAATAAGAAAAGTAGGAGAACCTACAACATTTGATTTTGAATACAAAGCTCACTGGGATATCGGAACAGATTTAGATATTTTAGATTTTGAAAGAGCTTCAAAAATTGCAGGAACTAGATTTACAGTTTACAAAGGTAAAGGTGCTAGACTTGAAAGAGCAGTTGCTAACTTCATGTTAAACTTACATACTGAAGAACATGGATTTACAGAAATCCTTCCTCCATACATGGTAAATAGAGATGCTATGACAGGAACAGGTCAGTTACCTAAGTTTGAAGATGATATGTTCCATGTACCAGCTAAGGACTTCTTTATGATTCCAACTGCTGAAGTACCTGTAACAAACTTAAGAAGTAACGAAATCGTAAGTGAAGAAGAACTTCCAATTTACTATACAGCTTTCACTCCATGTTGGAGAAAAGAAGCTGGTTCAGCTGGTAGAGATACTAGAGGTCTTATTAGACAGCATCAGTTTAACAAGGTTGAATTAGTTAAATTTGTTAAGCCAGAAACTTCATATGATGAACTTGAAACACTAGTAAATGCAGCTGAAGAAGTACTAAAGAGACTAGAAATTCCATATAGAGTAGTAGTATTAAGCTCAGGAGACTTAGGATTCTCATCAGCTAAAACTTATGATATTGAAGTATGGATGCCTTCATATGGAAGATATGTAGAAATTTCTTCATGCTCAAACTTTGAAGATTATCAGGCAAGAAGAGCTAACATCAGATTTAGACCTGATGGCAAGGGCAAGCCAGAATTCGTACATACATTAAACGGGTCAGGTCTTGCAGTAGGAAGAACTGTTGCTGCTATTTTAGAAAATTATCAGCAGGCTGATGGGTCTGTAAAAGTTCCAGAAGTATTAAAACCTTACATGGGTTGTGACGTTATTACTAAATAGTTAAGTGTATTGCTATGAGAGAATACTTAGTAAGTCACGCAAATAAAAATAGAATATCATTTCATATGCCAGGCCATAAAGGTTCTGGCATATATAAAATGTACGGATATGAAGATTTTTTAGATCGACTTATGGATTGTGATATAACAGAAATCATTGGCGCAGATAATTTGTATCAGCCGGAAGGCATTATAAAAAGTGCTGAGGATATGTATCAAAAACTTTATGAAGTTGAAAAAAGTTTTTTACTAGTAAATGGCACTACGTGTGGAATTATTGCTGCTATTTTAGCTAGCGTAGAGCCTGGCAAAAAGCTTCTTATGTCACGAGGATGTCATAAATCGACATATAACGGTGCAAAACTAGCAGGCGCCATTCCTGTATATGTGCAGCCTAAAACTATAAAGGAAGCCGGTATTATGGGGCATGTGGACTGCATGGATATAAAAAAAGCTTTAGATGAAGATGATGATATTCAGGCGGTAATATTACCAAGCCCTAATTATTACGGTATATGTAGCGACATCAAGGCTATCGCTGATGTGGTTCATGAAAAGGAAAAAATATTAATTGTAGATCAAGCTCATGGAGCTCATCTAAAATTTTTTCATAAATATGGAGTTGGGGAAGGTATGCCTCTTGCTGCAGAGGATTGTGGTGCTGATATAGTTATAAATAGTATACATAAAACTTTAGCAAGCTTTACTCAAAGTGCTATTTTAAATGTGGTAAGCAAGAAAGTTGACTATCATGATATACTGGAAAAAATTCAGCTTATTCAGTCGACAAGCCCATCATATTTATTAATGTGTTCCCTTGCAATTAATGCGGAAATTATTAAAAAGCATGGGGAAGAGTTATTTTGCAAGTGGAGAAGTGATATCGATTGGTTTTATAATAAAGCTAAGGACATCGAGGGGCTTATTTTAGTCGATTGCCCTAATTTAGATAAGACTAAACTAAATATGAATTTGGGTGCATGTGGTATTAGAGGATATGCGTTTGAGCAATTTTTATTTAAGAAGAAAATTTTGTGTGAGCTGGTGACTGGCGATATTGTAATGGGTATGACGGGCATAGGTAATGTTCGATATGATTATCAGAAACTATATGATGGTATAGTTGATTGCATTGAAGAGTTAGGTGCTTATGAAGGTAAAAGAGGTGGCTTTTATGAAAATCGAAAGTTAATTGTAAATAAGCAATATACTAGTAATTGTAACGCATTTACCATTCCTAGTCCGGGTATAGTCATGCCTCACGGTAAGGAGAAAGAACTAGTTTCACTTGAAGGTGCTAGTGGCAGAATTTCAGCTGTGAATGTTACGCCATATCCACCTGGAATACCTTATGCTTGTCCTGGTGAGCAACTGACAGATGAAATAATTGAAGAACTAATAAATTTAAGAGAGCAAAAGAAACTGATATATGGGGTATCAGAAGACGGGCAAATTTACGTTTATAAATAATGTTGACGCAAATTGTAGATATAGTTGTAATATTTCTCGTAGGAATAGCTGCGGCTGTTGATATTAAAAAGCAGATTATTCCAGACATCATCAATGGGCTGATTTTTGCGCTAGCTGTTTTGAGGGTCATAATTGGAGATGACTTGGCGCTAAATGAAAGAATTTTAGGGTTCTTTTCAGTATCTTTGTTTATGATAATTATAAATCTGATTATCAAGGATGCTTTTGGCGGCGGAGATATTAAGCTGATGGCAGTTCTAGGTGCTTATTACGGTGTGAGAATTGTGGTTTTAAGTGCAATTTATGGTATTTTATTATCCGGAATTTGTGGTATTATATTATTAATAACAAATGTAAAAAATCTAAAGGATAGCTTTGCATTAGGACCGTTTTTAGTGGTTGGCATATTTTATGTTCTTTGGATAAATTGATAGAAAAGAGGTGCAAGCGATGGATACACGTACAATAGTAGGTATCGCTCTTATAGTTGCTGGTGTAGCAACTTTAATTTGGTATCGTCATAAAAAGAAAAATGAAAAGGATGACTATACCGAAAGATTAGGATTAAGATAGCAAAAGTATAATTAAGGCTATAGCATCAAATAATTTTGAGCGCGTAGCCTTTTTTTCAAATACATATATAAAAATATTACGAAAATGCAAAATTTATACTATAAGTATGTTGAAAAATAGAAGATTTTAATATAGAATAAAGTATTACTTGAGAATAGAATAAATTGTAGTTGTATATAGGAAAAGGAGGACACATGGCACAGTATTATAATGAACCTTCAAGAACTTTTAATGAATATCTATTAGTTCCAGGTTATTCATCAAAAGAATGCAGAGTTGAAAATGTATCTTTAAAAACACCTTTAACAAAATTTAAAAAAGGTGAAGAACCAGCGTTAACAATGAATATTCCGTTGGTATCAGCAGTAATGCAGGCTGTTTCAGATGATAAGATGGCAGTTGCTCTTGCTAAAGAAGGTGGCGTATCATTTATTTATGGTTCACAGTCAATCGAAAGTCAGGCAGAAATGGTAAAGAGAGCAAAAGCAACAAAAGCAGGCTTTGTAACTTCCGATGCTAATATAAAACCTGATCAGACTTTAAGAGACCTACTAGAGTTAAAAGAAAGAACAGGACACAGTACTACAGCTGTAACAGAAGATGGAACAGCTGAAGGTAAGCTTGTTGGACTTGTAACTTCAAGAGACTACAGAGTAAGTCGTATGGATCTTGACACTAAAATATCAGAATTCATGACACCTTTTGATAAGTTAATTTACGCAAAATCAGGTGTTACTTTAAGCGAAGCTAATGATATTCTTTGGGATAATAAGTTAAATTCATTACCTGTTATTGATGAAAACCAGAGATTAACTCACTTCGTATTTAGAAAAGATTACGACAGTCACAAAGCCAACCCAAACGAACTACTTGATGAACATAAGAGATATATTGTGGGAGCTGGTGTAAACACAAGAGACTTCGAAGAAAGAATTCCTGCATTAGTAGAAGCAGGAGCAGATGTGCTATGTATAGATTCTTCTGAAGGCTATTCAGAATGGCAGTCAGACACTCTAAAGTTTGTTAGAGAAAAATACGGTGATTCAGTTAAAATAGGTGCTGGTAACGTAGTAGATGGTGATGGATTTAGATTCCTTGCAGAAGCAGGAGCTGACTTTATCAAAATTGGTATTGGTGGTGGTTCAATTTGCATCACAAGAGAACAGAAAGGTATTGGTAGAGGACAAGCTTCAGCAGTACAAGAAGTAGCTAAAGCCAGAGATGAATACTTTGAAGAAACAGGTATATATATTCCTATTTGTTCAGATGGAGGTATCGTATATGATTATCATATGACTCTTGCATTAGCAATGGGTGCTGATTTTATCATGCTTGGTAGATACTTTGCTAGATTTGATGAAGCTCCAGGACAAAAAATCAACCTAAACGGAAGCTATGTTAAGGAATACTGGGGTGAAGGTTCAGCAAGAGCTAGAAACTGGCAGCGTTACGATATGGGCGGAGATAAGAAGTTAAGCTTTGAAGAAGGTGTTGACTCATATGTACCATATGCAGGTAAGCTAAGTGACAATGTAAGACAGTCCTTACAGAAAGTTAAGTCAACAATGTGCAACTGCGGACTTCTAACAATTCCAGAACTACAGAAGAACGCTAAGATGACACTTGTATCTGCCACTTCAATCGTAGAAGGTGGAGCACATGACGTAATTGCTAAGGAAACTTCAGGAACTACAAATAGATAAGAGGAACTATTAATATGAAACACGAAAAGATATTGGTAATGGACTTCGGTGGCCAGTACAATCAGCTTATTGCAAGAAGAGTTCGTGAGCTAAATGTATATGCCGAAATCCAGCCACACACATATAGTGTAGAAAAAATCAAGGAAATGGCACCTAAAGGTATTATCTTTACAGGTGGTCCAAATAGCGTTTATGGCGAAAGCGCTCTTGAATATAACAAGGAGCTATTTGAGCTAGGTATTCCTATTTTAGGTATCTGCTACGGCGCTCAGCTTATGGCACATGCTTTAGGTGGAAAAGTTGAAACTGCTCCAGTAAGTGAATATGGCAAAACTACTGTAGAGGTAGATCAAGATGCTGTACTGTTTAAAAATGTATCTAAAGAAACTATCCTTTGGATGAGCCATACAGACTATATTTCAGAAGCTCCAGAAGGTTTTAAGGTTACTGCACACACACCAGTTTGTCCAGTAGCAGCTATGGAATGTAAAGAAAAAGGCTTTTATGCAGTTCAGTTCCATCCAGAAGTAATGCATTCTGTTCAGGGAACTGAAATTATCGAAGCGTTTGTTAAAGAAGCTTGTGGTTGCGCAGGTGACTGGAGAATGGATTCTTTTGTTGAAGAATCAATTGCTAAGATTAGAGAACAAGTTGGCGATGGCAGAGTATTATGCGCACTATCTGGTGGCGTTGACTCTTCAGTTGCTGCAGTAATGATGAGTAAAGCTGTTGGTAAACAGTTAACTTGCGTATTTGTAGATCACGGTCTACTAAGAAAAGATGAAGGGGATCAGGTAGAAGCAGTATTTGGTCCAGAAGGCCAGTATGACTTAAACTTCATTAGAGTAAATGCGCAGCAGAGATTTTATGATGCTCTTGCAGGTGTTGATGATCCTGAAAAGAAGAGAAAAATCATCGGTGAGTTATTCATTAGAGTATTTGAAGAAGAAGCTAAAAAAATCGGCGCTGTTGATTTCTTAGTACAGGGTACTATTTATCCTGATATAGTTGAAAGTGGTCTTGGAAACAGTGCAACTATCAAGAGCCATCACAATGTAGGTGGACTTCCTGATCACGTTGATTTTAAGGAAATTATTGAGCCACTTCGTGACTTATTTAAGGATGAAGTAAGAAAATCTGGCTTAGAGCTAGGTATTCCTGAATACTTAGTATACAGACAGCCATTCCCAGGTCCTGGTTTAGCTGTACGTATTATCGGTGAAGTTACTCCTGAAAAGGTTAAGATCGTTCAGGAAGCTGATGCTATTTACAGAGAAGAAGTTGAAAAGGCTGGTATTTCAAGAGATATTGGTCAGTATTTCGCAGCTTTAACTAACATGCGTTCTGTTGGCGTAATGGGTGATTTTAGAACTTATGATTACGCTATCGCTCTAAGAGCTGTATTAACTTCTGACTTTATGACGGCAGAGGCTGCTAAGCTTCCATGGGAAGTTCTTGAAAGAACTACAACTCGTATTGTAAATGAAGTTGATCATGTAAACAGAGTACTGTATGATTGCACAGGTAAACCGCCTGGAACAATTGAATTCGAATAAATCGAGTTGCTTAAAAAAGCCAGTGTTTATGCGGGTTTCAGCGATTTCGATTAGTCTTTTGATAACAAATTGATAACAGTCATAGCAAGTGCCATTATTCTTGTTATCCAGTGGTTTATGGGTAACGGAACAATTAACAGGTGGCTTGCAGACTAAAGTTCGGAGCTTGGCTCTGAACAAATTCCATATTATAAACTAAGCCCTTAGCTGTGGTTAATAACCATAGTTAAGGGCTTTTTTGTCGTTGCCAAAGCATCTGTAGGGAGCTGCCAGTGGCAGGTCCTGTAGGTGCTTATTTATCTTTCAAGTGGTCTTTGAATGCTTCCACGAGAGCGTCACTTAATTCCTGTGATGGAACTTTTGCCCAACGCTGTGTGGTGTCGAACTCTGGATAATGGTAACGCCAGTTATCGTATTCTTCTCTGTTGATTTCTTCGGAAGATAGCTTGTCTGCCTGTTCTTTCCAAGCATACAGCATTTTGAGGAGTTCATATGCTTCTCTGCCTTTGTCCTTGTTGACCTTTAAGCATACCTCTCCGTCTGCTTCACTGACAGTAAGACCGTAAATATCTTCAAGGGTAAACAGAGTGTGCATAAGACCGATATAGCTGTCTATGTCAGGAACATCAAGAGCCTGTGGAGAAACATCAAGCACCTGTGCCAATGCATTTGTAAGGTCTGCTTTCGGTTTGCGTGTACCAGTTTCGTACTGTGCCAAACGCACATCAGCACTCTTTTCTGGAAAACCGATTGCTGTACCGAGATACTTTTGTGTCATACCACGCATTAGTCTGAAAAAATGTATTCTTTCGCTGATAGCCATAATGATACGCTCCTTTTATATTTAGTGAAATAAGTATAGCAGAAATGTTTAGTGGAAGTCAAGAAAAACCGAAACAAAAATGTTTAATATTTTCTTTGCAACCACTTGACAATAGCAAATATGTTTAGTAAAATAAATTACGAATTAAACAAATATGCTTAATGCGACAACTGAATGACCGTCCGAAAAGCCAAACCGCCAAGACCTCGTCGGAGCAAGTTCCGTATCGTTCGCTTGTGTGCAAGCACAAAAGCTCATTCGCTGCACTGCTCCTCCTCTTCCCCAAAAGTCTCCGACTTTTCGGGAACCCCTATACGAGCGAGCGCCTGATGTACTGCGGTGCATTGGGACAGCACAGCGCCTGCCGACAAGCAGGAGTGCCTGTTGGAACTTTAACACGGAGAAAGCGGCAAGCAAAAAATTATTTTAAGAAAGGAAGAAAAAGGATATGGAAAACAGATTTATCCGAGCCGAAGATGTGGCTCAGGAACTAAACGTATCAAAACCTTATGCATATAAACTCATCAGACAATTAAATGAGGAATTGAAAGCAAAGGGCTTTATTACGATTGCAGGGCGTGTAAATCGCCAGTATTTTTACGAAAGGCTCTACGGAGCAGGAAAGGGGGAAATGTAAATGCCGGTATTTAAGAATGAAGATAACGGTACTTGGTATGTGATGGCAAGGTATGTGAACTGGAAAGGGGAACGCAAGCAGAAATGCAAGCGTGGCTTTGCTACCAAACGAGAAGCACAGGAATGGGAAAGAATGTTCAAATTGTAGACTTCTTCAGACCTTGATATGAGTTTTGAAGCCTTTACGGAGCTTTATATCAATGATGTGAAGAACCGTTTGAAGGAAAACACGTGGCTTACCAAAGAGCATATCATACGCACAAAGATACTTCCGTATTTCGGGAAACTGAAAATCAGCGAGATTTCCACAAAGGAGATTATTACTTGGCAGAATGAAATGCTTGCCTATCGTGATGAGAAGAAAAAGCCTTATTCACAGACGTATCTGAAAACGCTGCACAATCAGTTGTCCGCCATTTTCAATCACGCTGTCCGCTACTATGAACTGCGTTCCAATCCTGCGGCAAAGGTGGGAAATATGGGACGTGAGGAACACAAGGAAATGCTGTTCTGGACAAAGGAAGAATACAAGAAATTCTCTTTTGAGATGATGGACAAGCCTGTTTCCTTTTATGCGTTTGAAATGCTTTACTGGTGCGGTATCCGAGAGGGCGAGCTGTTAGCTTTGACTCCGGCAGATTTCAACTTTGATAAGGAAACAGTCACAATCAATAAATCCTATCAGCGTTTGAAAGGGCAGGATGTGATTACTTCTCCGAAAACGAAAAAGAGCAACCGCACGATTAAAATGCCGAAGTTTCTGTGTGAGGAAATGAAAGAATATCTCGGTATGCTTTACGGATTGAAGAAGAAAGACCGTATCTTTACGGTGACGAAAAGCTATCTTCATCACGAGATGGACAGAGGGGCAAAGGCGGCAGGCGTGAAGCGTATCCGCATTCACGATCTCCGTCACAGCCACATTTCACTCTTGATTGATATGGGCTTTTCTGCGGTGGCGATTGCTGACCGAGTTGGTCACGAAAGTATTGATATTACTTATCAGTACGCACACCTCTTTCCGTCAAAGCAGATTGAGATGGCAGAAAAATTAGATGATTTAGGGAAAGGAGATTTTGAAAATGTCAGCTAAGAACAGAGATAACAAAAATCGTTGGAGGAATATCACAGTAGGGTTTCGAGTATCGCCCGAAGAAAACGAACTCATTAACAGAGCTGTAGCTCTATCAGGATTGCCAAAACAGGAGTATTGTTACCGCCGTTGCTTAAATCAGGATGTGGTGGTACAGGGCAATCCGAGAGTGTATAAGGCGTTGAAAACGGAATTTGCCACAGTCCTTGCGGAACTGAAAAGGATTGAAGCAGGAAAAGGTGTGGATGATGAACTGCTGAGTGTAATAGAACTGATTTCCATTATTCTCGGCGGTTTGAAAGGAGAGGATGCGAATGGAGAATAAAAAAGAAATGACTATTCCAAATGTATCTGCGGCAACAGATGCGGAACAGTCACTTTCCAAATGTACTGACAATAGTATAGTCAATCAGGATACGGATTTCAAGGGGTACGAGCAATCTTTTGAAGAAATGCAAAGGGAAATACTCAGACAGTTAGACCCTTCCTATCTGAAAACAGTATCAATGACAACGCTGTATGATACGGTGTTTGAGGTTCAGACACCACTTATCGACGGTCTGCTCCAAAGGGGAACTTACCTTTTCGTAGGTTCCCCGAAAGTGGGAAAGAGCTTTATGATGGCACAGCTTGCCTATCATATCAGCACAGGCACACCGCTTTGGGAGTATAAGGTGCGTAAGGCAACGGTGCTTTATTTTGCCCTTGAAGATGATTACCCACGTTTGCAGAAGCGATTGTTTCAGATGTTCGGTGCAAAGGAGACAGGCAATCTGTATTTCGCAACGGAATGTAAAACGGTCAATGGCGGACTGGAAGAACAGATAAGAGGGTTTATGAGGGAACACCCAGACACAGGCTTGATTATCATAGACACCTTAAAGCGTGTGCGTGAAGCAGGCGGAGCAGATTACAGCTACGCAAGTGATTATGATGTTGTGGCAAGGCTGAAAGCGTTGGCAGACAGTTACAAGGTTTCAATGCTTATTGTTCATCATACACGCAAACAAAAATCGGAAGATATATTCGATATGATTTCAGGCACGAATGGTCTGATGGGTGCGGCAGACGGTGCATTTGTTCTCAGTAAGGACAAGCGTACTTCCAACAATGCCACACTTGATGTTGCTGGCAGAGACCAGCAGGATATGAAAATCCATCTTGTAAGGGACAGCGAGCGATTGGTGTGGAACTTTGCAAAATCGGAAACGGAGATGTGGAAAGAACCGCCCGAACCTCTGCTTGAGAAGATAGCGGATACGCTCTTTTCGGAAAGTGACAGATGGGAAGGAACTGCTTCGGAACTTTGCGAAAGGCTTGCGGTGGATATAAAGCCGAATGTACTTTCTTTAAGGCTCAGTATCAACGCAAGCAGGCTGTTTCGTGATTACGGTATCCGTTATCAGAACAGCCGCACACACGACGGAAGAAAGGTTTCACTTTGGAAAGAAACCGAGCAGACGGCGTGACAAACGGTGTCAAAGGTGTCAATGTTTTTGAGAGCAGCACGCTGTGAAAAACATTGTCACCATCGTCACACTTTGACACCGGATAAAGTTTAGGGGAGTGTGCAGAGAGTGCCTTTTCAAAGGCGGCTCTTTGGTCTCGCCTGCTGGCTCGGTCGGTTCGCAGGCGTGTGTGCCACCGGCACACGCTCACCCCTCGGAGAGCCTTCGGAGAACGCAAAACCTGTTTACAGGTCGCATTTTTGATGGGTGTACCCGTCAAAAGTGCTTTTGAGTTACTTTTGACAAAAGTAACAAAACCTGAGAATGTTGAAATTTACAGATGGGAGATGAAAAAATGCAGAGAACGATAAGTGCAATGGTCGGTAAAGGCTCGGTCAATCACAATAGCCGAAAGTTCCGAGCAGAAAATGTAGACGGAACTCGTACTCATCTCAATATCGACTACTGCAATGAAAATATAAAGACAGTTTATCACGAATTGTTTGATGAAGCATTGGAAAGATACAATGCCAAGCAGATAAGGTCAGACCGAAAGATAAAAGATTATTATGAAAAAATCCGAAGTTCCAAGCAGGAAAAACCGTTCCACGAAATCATTTTACAGGTGGGCGGTAAGGGAAATATGAACGCCGATACGGAAAACGGAGAACTGGCAAAGCAGATTTTAGATGAATACTATCAGGGTTTTCAGGAGCGAAATCCACAGCTTCGGGTGTTCTCGGCTCATCTGCATATGGATGAAGCTACACCACATCTGCACATAGATTTTGTACCTTTTACCACAGGCAGCAAGCGTGGACTTGATACAAGAGTGTCACTAAAGCAGGCTCTTGCAACGCAAGGTTTTAAGGGCGGCAGTCGTGGCGATACGGAGTGGTCGCAATGGATACAGTCCGAAAAAGAACAGCTTGCGGCGGTGATGGAACGTTATGGGATTGAGTGGGAACATTTAGGCACACACGAAAAACATCTTTCTGTTTTGGATTATAAAAAGCAGGAAAGAGAAAAAGAAGTGGCGGCATTAGGTGCGAAAATCGAGCAGAAACAGATTGAATTTGATGTGTTGTCGGAACGAGTATTGAACTATGATAAGGCAAAAGACGAGCTGTCAAATCTTGAAATAGAGCTTGATACTGCACCGAAATATCAGTTGCCAGAACCAGAGAAATTTATGACTGCAAAGGCATATAAAACCAAAATGGCAGAGCCGGTTGTAAGGAAATTGAAGCAACTTGTCAAAACGGTGCTTGCCCGCTGCTTTGAGGGGTGGGACAACTATCATAGGCTGAATACAGCGAATGCACAGTTATACCGCACCAATCAGCGTTTGGAGAAAGTCAATGAAAGATTGACCGAAGAAAACAAAATCCTAAAAGCAGAAAATAAAGATTACAGCCTGCTCCGTAAGGTTTTTGGTCGCAAACAGATAGATGATTTGTTGGAGCAGGCAAGAACAGTTAAAGGTCGCAAGCGTGATAATACACGATCACGATAGACAAAAATCACAGGAGGAAAAGGAAAATGACAAAGACAATTTTTGAAGAAATGGGCGGAACTTATAGACAGGTGGGTGATTATTTATTGCCGAACATCACAGTACCAGCCGAAGAAGAAATAGAGCCGATTGGTTTATGGGGGAAACGACATGCAAGGCATTTAAAGGAACACTATAAAGTGTTATATATGAACCTGCTGACAAGCGGAAAGCTGCATAGTTATCTTGCAGAAGTCGATAAGCAAGCAGAGGATATGTTTCTTCGACTGGTAAAGGAATATGCCGACAGACAAGATGTGACGGAACAATTAAAGAAAGATAATCCCTACGAATGGATTGGAAGAATGAATAATATTCAGGCTTGTGTGAGGGAAGTTGTAGGAACGGAGTTGATTTACACATAAGCGTTTTACGGTATGGTGCTCCTGCGTTTGCTGGAGTGCTGTGGTTGTGGTTGTAAAGAGGTTGTGAAAGATTGAATTTCGTAATGGTTGGATGTATAATTAGGAAGTGAAAATTTTAATTTGCACTTCCATAAGGTGAAATGTATTGACACAAAAAATACAGTATGATAGTATTGCCATTAGAAGAAAGAAAGGCACATTTTGTGTAAGGTGAGGAAATGATTAATAGATAATTTGATTTAAGTAAGACACATATAGTTATTGAGCCTGTAGAGAATAGGTTTGTTTTGTGTACGCTTAAGTTGGATTATCGCAAGAGGCATTTCCTTTGTTTTCCTTTTGGAAAAGAAATAAGGGTCTATTTAGCGAGTCTATTTTTGCGTATGCAAAAAAGACTCGTTTTTGTGTGTTCAAAATAATAATTGGCTCAGACTTCGAAAAGGAGAAACTTTAATGTTGCAGATAAAAAAATTAAATTTAACACATAAAAAAGACCTGAGAATAATTCTTAATGATTTCAACCTTGTGCTAAATGATGGAGATAAGGCAGTTATTATTGGAGAAGAGGGAAATGGGAAATCGACATTAATGAAGTGGATATACAATCCGTCGCTTGTAGAAAACTATATAGAAGCAGATGGGGAAAGGATAATGGGACACGAACGTCTTGGTTATCTTCCGCAGGAGATGCTCGATGAAGATAAGGAAAAAACAATATACGAATATTTTTCTGAAGAGGAAATATTCTGGGAGAAAACGCCTAAAGAATTGTCTGTTATTGCGGGAAAATTTGGAATGAAAAATGATTTTTTCTACAGTAACCAGACAATGGGTAGTCTTTCAGGAGGCGAAAAAGTCAAGACACAACTTATGAGGCTTTTCATTCGCGATGTTTCTGTGCTGTTGTTGGACGAACCTTCCAATGACATCGACATTGCGACGCTTACATTACTGGAAAAAATCATAAATGACTGGAAGCACATTGTGCTTTTTATTTCACACGATGAAACGCTGATAGAGCGTACTGCCAACATGGTGATACATATCGAGCAGATTATACGAAAAACAAAGGCGAGATATACCGTGGCAAAGCTTCCCTATAGACGCTATGTGGAAGAACGGCTTCATAAATTTGAAATCCAAAAACAGCGGGCACTGAGTGACCGTAGGGAGAAAAAGATTCGCGATGAAAAATATCAAAGAGTTATGCAGAGTGTACAAGGTGCATTAAGAAGTTGTACCAGACAAGCACCGTCTGTTGCCAAAAACTTAAAGGACAAAATGCATACGGTTAAGGCAATGGAACGAAGATTTGAAAAAGAAGATGAAAATATGACTCAGATGCCGGAACAGGAAGAAGCAATCTTTGTCAAATTAGGGGATGAAAACTCACACATTCCCGCAGGAAAAACGGTCATAGAATATGAACTTTCAAAGCTTGTGACTCCGGATGGCAAAAGAATTTTAGCAGAAGGAATTCATTTAAAAATAAAAGGTTCAGAAAAAATCTGTATGATAGGAGCCAACGGGGCAGGAAAAACGACTCTTCTAAAAAAGATAGCGGAAGAACTCCTAAATCGGAATGACATTAAAGCAGAATATATGCCTCAAACTTATGAAGACCTGCTGGATTTGGATGTTACACCGGTTGATTACCTTGATAAAACAGGAGATAAAGAAGAGCGTACAAGAATTAGAACATACCTTGGTTCACTTAAATACACACCAGATGAAATGGAGCATCCGATTCGGGAGTTATCAGGCGGACAAAAGGCGAAAGTGCTTCTCTTGAGGATGAGCTTAAGTGGTGCAAATGTTCTTATTCTGGATGAACCGACAAGAAATTTTTCACCATTGTCCGGTCCGGTAATAAGAAAAATGCTCCGAGAATTTCCGGGGGCTGTCATTAGCATTTCTCACGATAGAAAGTATATTGAAGAGGTGTGCGATAAAATATATCAGCTAAATCCTAATGGATTACAGCTAATTGGTGATTGATAACAAAAAGGATGAAAGACTGACAAATTTCAGGCTTTTAGTGAGTTGGAAAGCATACAAAGATTTGAATTTGGAGGATAGATTATGGTACGTACAGAAGATGCATGTGAAATTATAAAATATGCTTTGCAAAACGAAATTAAAGTATATTTAGATGGCGGATGGGGTGTTGATGCACTTCTTAAAAGAGAATCAAGAATACACAATGATATTGATTTGTTTGTTGAACTGAAACATTATCATGATTATATTTATGTGATTAAGCAGCATGGATTTGAGGAAGTAAATACTGATTATACAACGGATGGTCATACTGTCTGGAAAGATGATAAACAAAGAATCATTGATTTACATTGTTTTGAATTTACAGATGACGGAATTGTTTATGAGGGAGATATATTTCCATCAAAAACTTTTTCCGGTATTGGAAAAGTTGGAGATATAACTGTTTCTTGTATTGAACCATTGAGTCAGGTAATGCTTCATTTGGGATATGAACACGATAAAAATGATGTGCATGATGTGATGCTGTTGTGTGAAACATTTCAAATAGCAATACCAGATGAATATAAGGAAAAGTAAAATTTCAGTTTTGTGTTGAATCTCTAAGCAAAATAGCTTATAATTTGACATGCTACATATAGTTATTATCCACAGTTATCGAGTAGGTGTTATCAATGCCGATAACAAAATGATAACATTAGCTCGTATAGGCAGGATAATATGGATATATCAAATAATCAAAAGAACGAGAAACATTACAGAGAATAATTCCTAAACAAAAAGCGTTAGTCTTTGTAGAGTTTGAATAGTATATAGGTAGCAAAAAAACATTGATATTACCGACTATTCTAAGGTTTCAGGTGGTTAGCTGAAGTACTTTTGAAGTACTTTTAAATAAGAAAAAAAGTGGTAAGCCACTTTTAAGAGAGAATAATTAAGCCAACAGAGTATAAAATCTGCTGGCTTTTTTCTTATTTTATTAAGTTTTCTGCAAGAGATGTAAACTCTTGAATGAGTTTATCTTTTGATTTTTTATCTAGTTCGTCATTGTATTTGGCAGCGAATTCTTGATGAAGTGATTTAATGTCATCAAGTAAGGTTGTATCTTTATCTAAACTACCTCGTCTTATTCTTCCATATATTCTATTATAGTAGGTTGTAAATGCTTGATATAAAGGATTTTCAGCCTGCTTTTTCTTATATGTCTTTTTACTTGCATATTCTTGGCAAGTTGAAGAAGTGCCATCTACATTTCTTGAACAGTATTCTGCAAGGCTTGAATATTTAACGACAAAATATCTATTACAGTTCTTACATTTTCTTATACTTTGCTCATTATGAATTAAAAGCTGAACCATTTGTACTGTGAATTTAGTTAAACTATCACAGGTAGGAAATTCTAAAGGAGCGTTTAGCTTACTTGGTAATGTATTTATAATATCTTTCCAAGAATCTAAAGCTTCGTTTCCATTGTTTTTTATATAAGGATTTAATTCATTAAATATAAGATTATTTTTTTGATGCTGATTATAGGCTTGGTATATTAACGCCACTTCTGAAGTAGGTAGTTTTACTTTATGTTCAGCAAAAAGATGAAATATATCTAACAGTTCTTGTTTCATTTGATCTTTGTTTTTCAAAATATAGTTTATGTCGTTGTAAAGCTCTGTATAGGCAGTAGCTGCGGTATCAAAATCTATTTTATATATGCCATCATAAACTTTATCCTTGCATACTAAATATCTAAGTATAGTCCAAATTTTAGAAAAAATAATATTAATAATTGGATAAGCTGTAGCTAATCTGGTGTATTCATTTAGATATTCATCAATAAATACTTTTGTGTTTGTGATATTAAAATCAATGACATCTAAATCAAGTTCGTTTATCTCGTCTGTATCTTTTTCAATAAATAAAAGATTTTTTAAATCATAAAATGATACTTCGTTACATGTTGTATCTAGTTCAAATAAATTTAGAAGTAAAGAATAGACTTCGCCTTCAAAGATTTTCTTAACTTCGACTGTATTGTTGAAATCAGTTGGTAGATATTCTAAACATAACATCTCAGAATCATTATTTATATCATAAAAGGAATTTTGTAAAAATTTCGAACTGATTATATCGTCATATGTAAACAATGGAAAAACCTCCTTTATAACTTATCATGGATAAAGAATAACACAAAATAAGAAAAATCGCAATACAATCTCTTGACAAATAAATAGCACTGCTTTATTATAGTGTCAAGAGATAGAAATATAGTCAAGAATTGATGGAAAGGAGAATGTTATGGCAGAAATAATTATGCTAAATGCAAAAGATGTTCAAAGAATTTTGAAAGTTTCACAAGCAAAGGCTTATGAAATTATTAGAAGTTTAAATGTTGAACTTAAAGAACAAGGTTTTTATGTTTTGCAAGGCAAGGTGAATAAGGATTATTTTGAAAAAAGATTTTATGGAAAGGACTAGTTAAATATGCCAGCTTATAGAGATAAAGAAAGAAATACTTGGTATTCCAGTTTTAAATACAAAGATTGGACTGGTAAAACAAAAAGTAAAACTAAAAGAGGATTTGCCACCAAAAAAGAAGCTCAGAACTGGGAACACCAATTTAAATTGAGAGAATCTCATGAGCTAGATATGAGGTTTGATGAATTCTATAAACTGTATTTAGAATATTGTCAAAAGCGATTAAAGATTAATACAGTAAAAACTAAGGAACAAATTTTTACTTTTCATATTTTACCGTTTTTCGAGGATAAGAAGATGAATGAAATTACTCCAGCGATGATCACGGCTTGGCAAAATATATTGCTAGATGAGAGGGATGATGAAGGAAGAAGCTACAGCACGACCTATCTCAAAACTATTCACAATCAATTAAGTGCTATATTTAATCATGCTTGTAGGTTTTATAATCTTCCTAAAAATCCAGCTAGAACTGTAGGTAATATGGGCAAAGAGGAAAGTGAAGAGGTAGAGTTTTGGACTGCTGAAGAATTTAATAAATTTATTGAAGCGGTAGAAGATAAACCATATTCTAGTTGTGCTTTTAAAATCCTATTTTGGGGTGGACTTAGACTTGGTGAAATGCTGGCATTAACGGTTAAAGATTTTGACTTTGACAATAACACAATAAACATTAACAAATCATATCAAAGAATAGATAGAAAAGATGTGATTACAAGTCCTAAAACGCCTAAAGCAGTAAGAGTTGTTTCGATGCCTAAAGCAGTTATGGAAGAAATACAAAATTTAATAGCGTGCATTTATGGCATTGGTAAAGACGACAGAGTATTTACCTTTAGTAAATCATATTTACATCACGAAATGAAGCGAGGGTGTAAGGCGACAGGAGTAAAAAGAATAAAAATTCATGCATTACGACACTCAGCCATATCGCTATTGATTGAGAAAGGTTTCAGCGTTGTGGATATAGCAAATAGAGTTGGGCATGAATCATCTGAAATTACTTTTAGATATGCACATATGTTTCCTAACAAGCAGGAAGATATGAGAAAAATGTTAGAGGAGGTTATGGAAAGTGTTTAGAAGCAAGTCATCAAGAGAAATGATGCGTCAAAAAGCTAAGAAAACTGAAAAAGAACGATTGGAAAGGATAAAGAAAAAAGAAAAAAACAGAAAGCGACCTAATACTATTGCATTCAGAATGAGCGATGAAGAAAAAAGACTTTTTGAAGATAGAGTTGCTATGAGTGGTTTATTAAAGCAAGATTTTATTATTCAATCGCTCTTGTTTTCAGATGTTCAATTTCTTGGAAGTAATATTGCAATTAGGAAAATTGAAGAACGCCTAAATGAAATTGAAATGAATATTAAGAGCGTATTGAAGAAGAATGAGTTAGATAGTGTTTTGATGGAAGAATTAACGACTATCATTGAATTAATGCAAAGAAAAAGCCTTTAGCCAAAGACCAAAGGCAAGATGAAAGTACAACTTGGTATTTCATCCCTGACAAGATTATTTTATCAGGTTGTGCCTTCATCATCAACTATAAATTTGGAGGTGGACAATGATTAGTAAAGAAAAATATTACAAAAATATTCCTCAAGAATTAAAAGCGTGCAAGCAATGGTTATGGTTTAAAGTTTATCGTAACAAAGATAAAGATGGAAAGATAAAGTCCGTAAAAATACCGATTAGTCCAATAACTTATAAATCAAATGAATGGAACAAATCAGAAAATCAAGTTGATTTTGAAACAGCACTTAATGGCTTAGAAAATAGTGGGTGTGATGGATTATCATTTGTACTAACAGATAATGATCCATATATTTGTATAGATGTAGATAAGCTTTCTGATATCGATGGCGAGAAAATAGCAGGTATTATTCAAGATTTTAATTCTACTTATAAAGAAATGTCTGTTTCAAAAAATGGATTGCATATTTTTGTTAAAGGAAATATACCGAAGAATATCAATAACCAAATAGAGCATATTGAATTATACAAATCTAATAAATGTATAGCAATGACAGGTAATTTAATTGATGAGCAAAATGAAGTTGTTGATATGTCCGAAATGATAAAAAAGTATTATGACAAATATGCACCAAAGGAAATTGATATAACGAATCCTATTCATTTCAAAACTCTTAGTGATGAAACTCCAGATGCTACAGAGATTTTAAAAAGTATCTATAAGTTTAATGCAAAGGGAAGAGCGTTATTTCGAGGTGAATACTCAACAGGGGATGCAAGTAAAGATGATTTTCAACTTCTTCTCATATTAAATAGTTTTACCCATGGCAATACAGAATTAATGTTGGACTTGTTTTTACATTCTGCATTAAATCGTATGGGAGATATGAGTAAAAGAAGAACAGAAGCAGCATATATTAAATATTTAAATCAAAGTATAAGAAAAGCTCAAATAGTAGGTGGAACAAATTATTGGGATTATAACTATCACAAAAATAGAGGAGGTAGATGACTTGAATGATTGGCTTGTTTTGGATAACTCTTCATTTTTAGAATATGAAAATAGGGACTTAGAAACTACCGACAAAGGACAAGTAAAAAGTACTACAACTAATTTAATCACAGTGATAGTTAACCGAGATTTTTGTGAAAAAAGCGGATTATTAGAAGGAAATATATTCTTTGATATTTGTAGTATGACCATTCGATTTTTAGGAACAATCAAAGGTGAAAAGTGTGATGATTGTCATATTAGAAAATGGAATGACAATATGACTAATTTGCTTGGAGTGGAGATTGAAAGAGAGTTTGGGATTAAATATATGAAAGCGAAAATGGAAGATGCAATAACTTATATTGCCCATAAAAGATCAGTAAATCTTCCAGCCATGTATATGAAATCATTATCCTATGATGGTAAGGATTATATTTCAAAGCTTTTGCCAAAATATCTTGGTGCAGATGATACAGCACTAAATAGATGGATAATGGAACATGTTTTAGTAGGAATGGTAAAACGAGTTTTCATTCCTGGAAGTAAATTTGATGAACTTATGGTATTAACAGGAAGTCAAGGTGTGGGGAAAACTTCCTTTATAGAAAAGATGGCACTTATGCCAGAGTGGTATTGTTCTTTAAATAATATTAAAGGAAAAGACGCCATAAGTAATCTTGTAGGTAAAATAGTTGTTGAACTTGAAGAGTTTGTTGCCCTTAGAAATGCTAAAACAGCAGATGAAGCAAAGCTTTTTATTTCAGCAAGAACAAGCACAGTTAGACTTCCTTACGAGAGATTTTCAAGAGATATTAAGAGGACTTGTATTTTAATTGCAACAACTAATGACGCAACATTTTTAGGAGATTTTTCAGGTGAAAGAAGATATCTTCCTGTTCAAGTAAATCAAGAAAATATTGAAGTTCCAGTAGTTTATGATATAGAAAAATTCCCACAAATTGCTCATATGACTAAAGAAGAACATAAAAGGATAGTTGATGAAGATTTTTCAGGTGCAGTTGCACAAGCGGTTTATCTTTACGAAAATGATTTGCATGATTTCACAGTTCCTAATAGTTTAAAAGAAGAACTTAATTTTGTAATTCAAACCCATAAAAATGACAATAGGCATATTCAAAATTTCTTGGATTTTATGGAATGGAAAGATACTATGTCAGATAATCCTGATGTACTATGCTCAGCTGAATTTACAAGCAAATATGCAGAAACTAATGAAAAAGTATTTTCGGAATTAATGGCGAACGAAATGCGAGATATATGGGAACTTAAGCCAAGTGTTAAAAGTAAGAAATACAAAATTGATGGACAGATAAGAGTAAGCAAGAAGTTTTATTATCGAAAAGTAAAGGATGACTTTGTTGAAATTGATGAGAATGAACTTCCTTTTTAATTAGAAAGTTAAAAAAATGTACTACCGCTACCATGCTACTTGAAGGTAGCGAAGTAGTGGTAGTGTAAATTTACAACATCTTGAATTTTTCTGTGTTAGTTAGTTTAATTTTGAAAAATTACTAATGATAGTTAAATAGCAAGCATATACTTTTTGACCACAGTCCCCAAAATAGGCTTGTAAGCTGAAAATTCAGCTTAATCAATTTTAGGGAAACCCTAAGACCCCAAGAAGAACGGAGGGATGAAAATGACGAAAAAATACAATCGAAAGAATAATTGCACTGTTCATTTTATGGTGAATGATGATGAAATGGAGGAACTTAACAAAAGGTTTTCGCATACAAATTATAAAAGCAAACGAGAATTTTATAGGGATAGTATACTCAAAAATAAAATTATAAGCATTGATGTTTCAGGGGAGTTTAGAAAAGAACTTAGAAAACTAACTTCTTGTGTAAGTCGTAATTCTGCTAATTTAAATCAAATCGCAAAAGTGGCAAATAGCACAGGAATTATATATAAAGAAGATATTGAAAACATCAAAGAAGCATTGCGTGTGGAATTGCTTTTTTTAGCAGAATTTAGAGAAAAAGTGACGGATCATATTATCAATCAGGTGATTGATTAATGGCTATTACAAATATTCACCCTATAAAGTCTACGCTAAAAGCTGCTATAGATTATATATGTAACACAGAAAAAACAGCAGATGAGATATATGTTTCAACTCACCTTTGCAGTAGAGAAAATGCACATAACGAGGTTGCATTAACTAAGAAACAATATAATTCTAAAACAAAAATCTTAGCACATCATTTAATTCAGTCTTTTGCCCCAAATGAAGTGAGTTTTGAAGAAGCACATCAAGTAGGTAAAGAACTTTGTGAAAGAATATTAGAAGGAAAATATGAATATGTGTTAGCGACACATATTGATAAGAATCATATTCATAATCATATTATTTTTAACTCGATAGATGTTGAAGAAGGTAAGGTATATCATTCTTATTATGGTTCGTATATGAAGATTAGGAATCAAAGTGACAAGCTTTGTGAGGAACATCATTTATCAGTAATCGATTTAGAAACGCAAAAGGAAATTAATGAAATTAAGAAAAGAAAATTTGTTAACTGGTATGACTGGAATGAAGATAAGAAAGGCAACAGTTATAAATCAAGACTTCAATTTGATATTGATAGGGCAATAAAAAAATCATTAAATTGGGAAGATTTTCTGAATAAGATGGATAGTTATGGCTATGAAATAAAACAAGGAAAGCATATTGCATTTAAAAGTGAGAAGCAACAAAGGTTTACGAGAGCAAAGACCATAGGTGCTAATTATACTGAAGATAGCATTAAAAATAGGATTCAAAATAAAGATAAAGAAGTTGGAAAAATTATCGATATTAAAAGCAGTAAAAAGGTAAAATCAAGTAAAGGCTATGAAAATTGGGCAACCATGCATAACCTTAAAACAGCATCAGAAACAATGGTCTTAATTCATGAGAAAGGGTATGCTTCTATTCATGAATTAGAAAAGGACTTAAGCAAATTATCTTTGAACAGCAACGAGTTAAGAAAAGAATTTAAAGCCAAAGAATTTGAGCAAATGCGAATTAAAGAAATCGTAAAGAATTTACAAATATGCGTGAATAAAAAAGCTCATTATGATGGTTATAAGAAAAATCCTAATGACAAGATTTATAAGATGATAAATAAAAAAGATATTGAAAGTTATGAAAAAGCTTATGCTGAAGTAGAAGTATTTATTAAGCAATTTCCACATCTAAAAAATATAGTGGTAAATGGTTTGAAACAAAATGATAATAAATGCTTATTTAAAAGCTTAAATGATCGTTCTAAGAACTTACAATCAGAAATGCATACGATAGCGACAAAACATGATGAGATGAAAGTACAATATGAAGAACTAAGTAAGCTAAAACAAAATATTGACAAATTTGTAAATAAATTAGATGAGCCTAAAAAGAGCATTGTTAAGGAAATTAGAAGACAGAAAGATGATAAAAAGATTTCTATCAATAATGCAATTATAAAAGAAATTGAACGATAAACAAGTTGCACTCAATGATGAAATATTCGTTGGAGTGCATCTTTTGTATGTTAACTATAGATATATATATGATGATTTGCTATAATTTTGTAGAAATAATCCATAAATATGGAATATAGGAGGAGTATAATGAAGTTTAGCTATAATGGTTTGTGGAAAACTTTGATAGATAAAAATATGAAAAAGAAAGACCTAGTCGAACAAATAGGTATATCCCCTACAACAATTTCTAAAATGACTAAAGGTGAAGCCGTTTCTTTAACTATTCTATGCAAAATTTGTGAACTACTTGGAACAGATATTGGTGATTTGGTCAGTATAGATAAAGAAATAACGAAAGGAGAAGAATAAATATGGCTAATTTATCTCAACAAAAGCGTCAAAGAATGCTTGAATTCATTGATAAAATAAGAGAAGAACATAAAGACGATGATGAAATGCTAATTGCACTTGGTGAGATTGAAAACGAATTAAATTCTAAGAAATATGGTTTAGTTTGGGAACAACACGAAGAAGCAGTCGATGTAATGATGAAGGATAATATTCCTGTCTTTACTGAATGTCTTGATAGAGAAATCGTTGCTGATGATAGTGATAACTTTAATTTCTTATTAGAAGGCGATAATTTACATAGCTTAAAATTATTAGAGAAAACTCATGCAGGCAAGGTTGATGTTATTTATATAGATCCACCATATAATACAGGAAATACATTTATTTATAACGATACAATGATAGGTGATGATGATGGCTATAAACATAGTAAGTGGGCGTCTTTTATGCTGGAGCGATTAAAAATTGCTCAAAAATTACTAGTGGCTGAAGGTGTTATTTTTATTTCGATTAATGATTATGAAAGTGCTCAATTAAAATTGATTTGCGATGAGGTTTTTGGAGAAAATAATTTTATTGGACAACTAACTTGGGAATCGACTACTCAGCCTACAAATGCAGGCATGGCAAGGTTTTCATTACAAAAAAAAGTTGAGTCAATCTATTGTTATGCAAAGGATAAGAAAAGAAGAAATGGGTTTATTCTTAAAGAAATAGAATCTGATTTAAAATATCCGCATAAAGGAAAATTTGGAGCTTGTAGATTTGAAATAATTGAAAAATCTGATGCAGGAAATTACAAGAGAGATTCTATGAAGTTTCCTATATTGGGTCAAATGCCACGAGAAGGAAAGCGATGGCAGATTGGAGAACAAACAGCCAGAATGTTGGAAGAACAAGGAAAGTTGGAAATTGTAGATGGTATTGTTAAAAAAGCGGTTTATCCTGAAGATGAACTTGAAAAAAGAAAATTCGCACCTTTTTGGTCTCATTTGCGTGCTGACGAAGTAGGAACTGCACAGACAGGAAAAGAAGAACTTAATAAAATTATGAATAAAGCAGTAGGTTTTGACACTGTTAAACCAGTAAATCTAATAAAGGAAATTTTATGTCATCTTCCTAAAGAATCTGTTGTTTTAGACTTCTTCGCCGGATCTGGTACTACAGGACACGCCGTATTAAAACTTAATCAAGAAGATGGTGGAAATCGTAAGTTTATCCTTTGCACAAATAATGAAAATAATATCTGTGAAGAAATCACCTATGAGCGTATAAAGCGTGTAATTAACGGATATGGTGATGTAGAAGGTATTCCTGCTAACCTAAAATATTATCGTACTGACTTTGTATCAAAAGATGCAGAAGATGTTTCTGATGAGCTTTTAAAACATATTAAAGAGATGATTCAACTTGAACATGGAATTCAAGTTGATGGAAGTAACTATTTAATATTATTAACAGATGAAGATGCTGATGAATTAGAACTTAAGTGGGATGAATATAGCGAAATTAAAGCATTATATGTATCAAGAAATGTTCTTTTCACTTCTAAGCAAAATGCTCTTTTTGCAAATGTCGAAGTACATATTATTCCCGATGACTATTTCAAATTTGAATTACAGGAGGTGGGTGAAGCATGGTAAACTCAGGATTATCAATTAAACTGTTTGAATTCCAAGAGCAAGCAGTTATGAAATTAATCGACCTTACATCAAAAACAGACAGTAAGCAGACTATTATCATGAAAGCACCTACTGGTGCTGGTAAAACTATCATCCTTATTGATTATATCGATACATATTTAACAAATATCAGTGATAATACAGCTTTTATATGGTTATGTCCTGGTAAAGGAAATCTCGAAGAGCAAAGTAGAGAAAAAATGGCGAAATTCGCTCCAGGTCGAGTAACACAAAATTTATTTGATGCCTTATTAAGTGGATTTACTCCAGGTAGTACTACATTTATAAATTGGGAACTTGTAACAAAAAAAGGAAATACAGCTATTCGTGATAGCGAAAGAAAAAATTTATTTGATCGTATTGCTGACGCTCATCGTTCAGGTTTAGAATTTATAGTAATTATTGATGAGGAGCATTCTAATAATACGGCTAAGGCAAAAGCTATTATTGATGCCTTTGCTTCTAAAAATATTGTCCGTGTAAGTGCTACTGCAATAGAAAATAAGCGTTATGAATTTTTTGAAATAGATGAAGTTGATGTAATAAGTGCAGGTCTTATTACAAAGGCATTGTATGTAAACGAAGGCGTAGAAGATAATGTTGAAATTACAGATGATTATGACTACCTTCTTGATCTTGCTGATAATAAACGCAAGGATATTTCAAATAGATATAAGGAATTTGGTAAAAATATTCGTCCTCTGGTATTAATTCAATTTCCTAATGGACAACCTGAAACTATAACTGCCGTAGAGCAAAAGTTAGAATCAATGGGCTATACTTATGACAATGGTATGGTTAGTAAATGGATGAGTGAAGATAAAAAGGATTTACCAGATAATTTAACTGAAAATGATGGAATACCTGTTTTCCTTCTTATGAAACAAGCTATTAGTACTGGGTGGGATTGTCCTCGTGCTAAAATATTAGTAAAGCTTCGTGAAGGTATGAGTGAAAGCTTTGAAATACAGACTATTGGGCGTATCCGTCGTATGCCAGAAGCTAAACATTATGAAGATGACTTATTAGATTTTTGCTATGTATATACTTTTGATGAGAAATATAAAGCAGGACTATTATCCGATATGGATAAAGCATATGAAACTCGCAGATTGTTTTTAAAAGAAAAGTGTAAAACATTTACTCTGGAAAAAGAAATGCGAGATTTAGATTTTAATGGCTTAGGTGAGCGAGAAGTATTGAATAAAATATATGAATCATTGGTCGATAAACATCATTTAACTACAAGTGTTGCGGAGAATAAATTGCGTTTCACTGGAGCCGGATACACATTTGGAGATGATATTATTGGTCATGCATTACATGGAGAATTTGTGCGTACTGCTATGGTAGCTGAAAGTAAGAGTTACTATACTACTCGCAAGCAAGTAAATACTCATAAACATGGTATAGAATTACTTCATTCTGTAGATGCAATTAAAAGTACCATTGGTATGACTACTGCTAAAGTAAAAACTATTTTAGAGCGTCTTTTCCGTAAAGGTGGTTCAAAATATAAAAAGTTATTGTCGCTTGAAACAAAAGAATTCTATGCATTTGTAATTAATAATGAGCATTTGCTAAAAGAGGAATTTCGTGAAGTGACGGCTAATATGAATCAGCAAATCAATCTGGTTCTTAGTCCTAAAAAATCAACATTTAGAATACCTAAACAGGATTTTTATAAGTATGATCCTGGTGTTAAAGATGAAACTGATTATTTAAATAATGCTTATCATGAATATACCTCTGGATATGCAACTAGTCTTGTGCGTAGTACCTCAGAAATGTTGTTTGAACAATATTGTGAAACAAGAGATGATATTGAATGGGTTTATAAAAATGGAGATACTGGGCAACAGTATTTCTCTATAGTGTATATGGACGGGCTTCAAAATCAGTGGCTATTTTATGCTGATTATATAGTAATGAAAAAAGATGGTACAGTTTGGATTATAGAAACCAAAGGTGGAGAAGCTAGAGGTAAAGATAAGAATATCGACAGGCAGATTGAAAACAAATTTAATGCATTCAAATATTATGCAAAAGAGCATGCGTTACATTGGGGATTTGTCCGTGATAAAGATAATAGACTTTATATTAACAATACTGCATTTGCACACGATATGTCTGATGAACATTGGATAGCATTGGAAGAAGAGTTTTAATTATTATGCTTTTACTTATGTGTAAATCTAAATAATAGCGAAATCATAGCTTTCAATTATTTTCCTAACCTATAAAGAAGAAAGGAAAGAAATAAGATGTTTGATAAGAAAAAATATCGAAAATTGATTAATGAACGTGTTAATACTGATTGGGAATATAAGATTGATAAAATATGTGAAGACTTAATAACAATGATTACAGAAGATGACTGTGCATTTAATGATTTTATTGAATATATGCAAAATGATATGACTGCTGAAGAATATATCTATTTGTCTGAAACCTCAGATGAAATATCACAGATAAAACCATCTCATAAGTTTGTTGAAGCCTATAAGGGGTTAGCTTTAAAATATCCAAAAGAAACAAAAGATTATCAAATTATGAGTTTTATAGAAGTTGCGGAAGCTTGGACTGAAGATGAATCCTAGAGTAGTGGATTATCATATTTAGGTTGGGGGCTTTTATGCTTAAGCTAACAAATAGTGTTCTATCTAAATGGTTAAAAAGATATGAGTAGTGCTTTTGAGAAAGGAATAAATGAAATGTTTGATAGAGAAAAGTTCAAAGATATTATTGCAGAAAAAGATATAATGTCATGGGCTGATCGAGAAGATGATTACAGAATGTCAAAACTTTGGAGAGAAATGACTGATTTAATTGTTAATTCTGATGAAGATTTTGATGATTTCTTGAAATATATGAGAGATGAAATGACAGAAAACGAATATGGGTATCTTTCAGAAATTTCAGATGAAATATCACAGGAAAAACCATCGTATGCATTTATTGAAGAGTATAAGGCATTGGCTAAGAAATATCCTCAGGCAACTAAGGATTATCAAATTCAAGATTTTATAGAAGTAGCTGAGGGTTTTGTGGAATATAAATTAGGTCCGAAAAATAAATAGACAACCCATTGAAATTTGTATCGTGAAATACTTTTGAAGTATTTTCACGAAAAAAGGAGTAAAAAACAAATCAAGAGATATAAAAACAGTCAAGAAATATATTCGAAATACCTTATTTTCAATAGGTAGCAGTATTTATATGAAGAGTTCGAATAGAATTTGTTAAAAAACTTTATATAGCAGGTAGTCTATTAGACAACCTGCTATTTTTATTTGTATTTTAAAGAATATATTAACTAAGGATTTATTTATGATATAATGATAAAAACTTAAAAAAGCAGGTGTACTTATGAGTAAGAACAATAAAATTAGCAAGTATATAGCATTAATATTGAGGCATAAGCCAGAAGAGATTGGAATCAAATTAGACGAACATGGCTGGGCTAATGTTGAAGAGTTGATTAAAGGCCTTCAAGTTAACAATGACTTTTCTATGGAAGATTTAGAAGAAATAGTACGTGAAGATAGTAAGGGGAGATACTCTTTTAACGAAGACAAAACACTTATAAGAGCAAACCAAGGGCATTCTGTAAAGGTAGATGTGGAGCTAAAAGAAGCCATTCCGCCTAAAATCTTGTATCATGGCACTGGCGAAAAATACACCAAGGCTATAGATGAAATTGGCTTGATACCAAAAACTAGGTTGTATGTTCACTTGTCTAAGGACGAAAAGACAGCTATGAGCGTGGGCAGCAGGCACGGAAAACCTGCGATTTATACTGTGGAGACGGAAAAAATGGTTTTAGATGGCTATAAATTTTATCTATCTGTAAATGGTGTGTGGTTAGTAGAGAGTGTTCCGGTTAAATACTTAAAAAGATATCAGTAATATTTCAAGAAATATAAATATAATCACAAAGAACCGTTGAAATTTCAACGGTTCTTTGTTTTTCTTATGTAATCGAATATATTTACTCAGTTTTACCATACAGTTTTTTATCAGCAATCAGCATTACAAGCAATATACAAATAGCAATATATAAAGACTTAGTATCATAAGCATTAAAAAAATAACTTAAATAGCTAAACTTCATAGTAGACAGAGGAATACCTAAAAGTATATTAATAGAAACGATACCTATAGGAAGAGACATTCCTAGCTTAAATTTGGTTGCAAGATTTCTACTAAAAACAATCATAAAGGCTATAAACAATCCTAGCAAAATACATATAAAAATCATATATACAGGTACCAGCTGAGGATATTGCAAAGAGCTACCTATATATTCAAACAGTGGAGTCCCTATAAAACGTTTAATCAACTCAAGATGCTAAAAGGATAAATAGTGATACAAATGTAAAAATGCTTGTGGATTTACCTGGCTCAACACCTTCTAGGGCAATAACATTTACAATTGAAAAGGAAAAAAATAATAAAAGTTATAATCACAGCTGTAAATATATTTGATAAATAAAAGAATTCCTATATTGACTCTACAGTTACTGTACAGCTTATAATACGCCTTGTTAATTAAAACAAGGAGGAAACTATGGAAAATCAAAGTATTTATCAAAATCCAATTACGACAAAAAATATCATGAAATTTGCACTACCGACAATAGCGATGTCACTTTTCATGTCATTTTATACTATGGTAGATGGTTTGTTTGTGTCTAATTTAATAGGAACAAATGCCCTATCTGCAGTTAATTTATCAGCGCCGATAATATCTTTAGTAACAGCTATTTCAACTATGCTTGCAACAGGTGGAAGCGCTGTTATTATGAAAAAGGTTGGTGAAAACAGGAAAAAAGAAGCTAATGCAGATTTTACATATTTGATAATAGTAAACATTATTGTAGGTTTGGTGATGTGTATTATAGGTTACTTTTGCATGAATATAATCTTTGGAAAAATGGATGTTTCGGCAGAAGTACTACATCATTCTCGTGAATATTTAGGCTGCTATTTGCTATTTACCATACCTATTTTACTTATGAATAATTTTGCATTATATTTGATTGCTTCAGGCAAATCGACAGTGTCATTTGTATGTTCAGTAGCGGGCGGTGTGGTTAATATAGTGCTTGATTATGTACTTATAAAAATTGCAGGAATGGGTACTGCTGGTGCTGCTATGGCAACAGGCCTTGGCTACTCAGTTACTGCAGTGGTAGGATTTATTGTGTTTAGTAATAAAAATAATTTGCTTCATTTTACTAAACCTAGTTTTAGTTTTGCAGTGGTAAAGAGGGCGGTGTCAAATGGATGCTCAGAAATGGCAACGGCTCTTGTTACAGGTATTACAACGCTGATTTTTAATTGGACTATGTTAAGATATGTTGGAGAAAATGGCGTTGCTGCTATTACAATTATTATGTATGTACTTATGTTTGTAAGTTCACTTTTCAGCGGATATTCTTATGGAGTTGCTCCTATGATTAGGTATCATTATGGAGCTCAAAATAAAGAGAAGCTAAAAAGACTTGTTAGAAAGAGTATCAAAATAATTGGTATTATTTCAATAATTTCCTTGATAACATCAATAGCTATCACAAAGCCACTTGTAGGAATTTTTATAAGACCTGATAATCCTGTATTTGAGCTTGCTGTAACTGGCAATAGGATTTGCAGTATAGCTCTTTTATTTATAGGATTTAACATTTTTTCAAGCGGTATGTTTACAGCTTTAAATAACGGACTGATTTCAGCTATATTAGCCTTTTCACGTTCATTTGTATTTATGATTATATGTTTGCTTGCCTTACCAGTTTTATTTGGCGTTACAGGTATTTGGCTTGCAAATCCAGGAGCTGAGCTAATGGCAGTATTGTTAGCATTTATTATGTTTATAAAATTTAAAAAGAGATATGGCTTTTAAATACATTTATATTACGAAAATCTAAAGAATTCTTAAGATTTCTGAGAATTATTGAAATACATTCCTTTTTCATCTAAAATAAATATGTGATTTGAAGGGGGGGATAAAAATGAAACACAAACTATACTTACTTATCATGATTGTATTACCAATAGTTGTGGGAACTTTGGCAATAGCAGCGTTTATAGCATCACCTGAAGCAATAGATACACTATTTGCAAAATTTATTGCAATAGCTACAATTATCATAGGTTATGTAGAAGGTATAAGAAATACATGGAAGCTAATTGGAAAACCGAAAAGTAAAATATGAGTATAAATGAATTAAAAAACGGATTCAGGTATTGAATCCGTTTTGTTGTTGTTAAATTTAATAATCTTCTCCTAATTCATCTAAAGCGTCATCAACGCCTGTGGCATAATCCCAATCGTTTTTGTATCGATCGCTGTCGTAATCTTCGTCATCCCAAACTGAGTTGTATCCATCGTCATAGCTGTTATGATATTCTTTAGATGGTGATGACTGGCGTGGTGGAGTTACGGGAGTATCTGCACTTTTCTCAGGCTTATCGGAGTTAACGTAAGGCCTAGGTGGTGGAGTTACAGGAGTATCTGCAGGAGGATCTGTAACTTCATCAGGAGGTAGACCATATGCTTCAGGACCACTATAAGAGTCATGAGGGTGACTATCAACAGTATCAGAGCTTGAGTCTGAATCATTTAAAAATGAAAAGACAGATGAAGCTATAACAACTACTACCAGTACACATACAGTTGAAATTCTGATGATTTTTCTTTTTAACTTAGTTTTTGGATCAAGCTCATTTTTAGTAGTAGGATCTAATATGTATTTATTAATTTTTTCTTGCGTAGTAATACTATATAAATTCATTATTGCAGATAGATTTAGAAAAAGTAAACCAAAAGCGCCGACTGATAACATAGCTAAATCCTCATCTGTATCTGCATTACCCAATAATAAAGGTAAAGCACAAAGGGCAAAAAAGGGTAGAGCTATATAAAGTATAATTTTATTTTTTTTGCGAATATTTTCATCTATTTCGTAAAAGCTTGTAGGAGTGGTATTATTTTTTTTATATTTTCTATAATCACTCCAAAAATCGTAGGAATAATTAGCATTTATAACGGCATATATACCGCTGATAAAACCTATTAAAACTACTGGCATATATATAAGCCTCCTCTTCATTTGTATTTTTTAACAATATTTATGTATCTAACTATACCATTGGATATGAGTTTATGCAAATATATTTGAACTTAAAAGAAAGCTGTTTTATGGCATTTATTTTCACAAAACCCCAATATTGATATTTTAGCAAATGATACATATAATAGTGGCAAGGAAGTTACTAGTGTTGTGCGAAAGAGAATAACAATGAAATATGAAGAAGAAAATAGAATTCTTTTAGAAAAATTATCTAAGGTAGGAATTGAGCATAATAAAAAATAAAGAGTGATCAAATATCTATTAATGAAAATCTAGCTAGAAAGTTTTTTCGATGTTTTTGGGAAGAATGGATGTTTATAGTAAACGAGTGGTAAATAAATCTACAGGAGAAGCGGTATATTTTCCACAATGTGAAAATTTCTGGTCAGATGTGTGTTATAAAAAAAGAAAGATAAAAGTACAATGCAAAGACTGTGAATATAAGAAGTGGAAAACGTTAGGTAGTAAAGAAATTATAAAGCATTTAACTAGTAACAATAAACGTGATAGGCGTTTATCCTATGTTTCCTGATAACACTTGTAGGTTTTTAGTATTTGATTTTGATAATCATGTAAAGAGTGCTGAAAAAATGACTATGCAGATGATAATGAAATTTGGAAGGAGGAAGTTTTAGCTTTATATACTATATGTAAAGAAAATAATATAGATGCGTTAATTGAAAAATCAAGATCTGGCAGAGGAGCACATGTATGGATCTTTTTTTAAAAACCAATAAAAGCTGCTTTGGCAAGAAAGTTTGGCGATACATTGCTCAACAAAGGAGCAAGTTTTGTTAACTTAACCTCTTTTGACTATTATGATCGTATGATACCAGCGCAAGACTTCTTGAAAAAAGAAGGTCTAGGAAATTTGATAGCTCTGCCACTACAGGGTGATGTTGTAAATGCTGGAAGAAGTGTGTTTGTAGACGAAAACTGGGAACCTTATGAAAATCAATTTGACAAAAGATTAAGGGCTTATAAGAAAATAGGTGGTTTTATGTTTAACGATGATTCTAAAAATAATTTACAAAGTGACTATAGTTGTAATGCTATTTACGATTATGAAACTTATGGGCCTGTATACCAATTGGATGTATGTGAGGCTAAGAGTGAAGTGATAATTTCTAGTCCTATTTTGTCTCACGAAAAAATAGGTTGGTTGATTGAGATCGCCTCAAAAAAACAGGTGAATGGTGTTAAATTTAAAATTGTTACTATGGATACAGATGAATATAAGTATGGTGATAGTTTAAAATGGGAGCTATTACATGAAGAAATTAAAGCAAGTGGCATAGAAATTATATTGTCACAAAATGAAGATAAGAAATTCACTGTTATTGATAATAATATTGTGTGGTATGGAAGTTTAAACTTTTTAGGCAAGAGCAGCGTTGAAGATAACTTGATGCGCGTAATCAACAAAAGCATTGCAGAAGAAGTCATAGGCATTGCCTGCAAATAAAAGAAAACACGGAGAAAACAAACCTTTAAATATAATTGAAAAAGACCAATTTCAGAAGTATTTTAAAGGCACAAGATGGAAAATATACATACTATTATTTTTAGTTGCTTTTGTAATGACAGGCATAATTCGCGTATTTATGAATAATTCTTTTGAAAATTATATGTATATATTCATAGGTTCGGCGGCAGCAGTCATTTGCAGCGTAAATCTTTTCAGATTGCGCAATCAGGTAAATTACAACAAAGATAGCTATACAAAAAGCGCAAGACAATACATAAATAAGATTTTCGATAAGTATACCAAGAGGCTGATAAACAGTATGCATCTAGCAGTAGCCGGGGCCTTTGTGGAACTTTATATATTCTTAGCAGCCATTCTCAGCGCAGGAATGACACCTTGGGAAAGCTTTATTTCGCTAGGCATAGTCGTCTTCATATTAGTTAAAAACATCTTATGCAAATACACTATTAATAGGCAGTGTGGAAAGATTGCAAATAGGCGATTTTAAAAGCACCTGAGCCGGATAAAATAACTTATGATGATGATAGCGGAGTTTACACCAGTACTACAGATAAAAAGGATTTTAAGATTTTGCAGCTGACAGACATTCATCTAGGCGGCAGCGCGGCGTCAGTAATTAAAGATTAAAACGCTCTTAAAGACTGTGAGAGCCTTATTAAAGAAACTAGGCCGGAGTTGGTTGTGGTTACTTTTCCTATTAGATTCTAATGATTATGTCAGCGGCATCAACGACTATGACTATATTCACGATGATCAAGTGGCTTGGTACGCTAAGCAAGTGAAAAAAATGGAAAAAGAAGAGGGAGGACATGTGTCTTCGTTACTATTTTTACATATGCTTCTTGAGCAATACAAAACTGCCAATAACCTTTACGAGGCAGGAAGCCCTAAGGTGAAGTATTTCTTTGGGGAAAATAAAGAAAAGATGATAGATAAAGTTTGCTTTTCAAAATATCCAAGCAAGCTTTTTGACACTGCTAAAAAATCAGGTAGTAGTAAGGCCATGTTTTGTGGACATGGCCATTACAACAACATGTCTGTAGAGTATGAGGGCATCAGGCTAACATACGGAATGAGCATAGATTATCTTGCCATGCCAGGTATTGATAAGGAGACAGAGCGGCGAGGTGCTACACTTATAACTGTTCATGAAGATAGCTCATATGATATCAAGCAGGTGGCGTACAGAAAATAGCTATTATGCACATAGACCTTCTAAAAATAAAGGCATCATCATCTGAGCGTGCTGGCACAAAGAGTAAGTGCCGCCGGAAATACACCATTCGTACATAAGGCCGCGCTCAAGCATAGCGTAGGCGCGAGTTATATCGTTAACTGAAAGGGAGTCTTTAAAGACGCCTTTTTCTTTGCCTTCAATGGTAATCTGTCTTAAAAGTTTGTAGTAAGTACGGTTTGTATTTAATAGATGCTTTTCGCCAGATGTAGTAAGCTGAGTGGCGAAAAGCTTACATAGTAGCTCCACAGAAACTGTATTTTCAATAAGCAAAAATAACTCTTGATTTAAAAACTTAAGCTTTTCAACAGCTGGAAGATCAGGATCTAGCTCCTTTTTCAAATCTTCATACTTTTCATCAAAAAGATAAGAAAGAGAAGAAAGCAAAGCATCCTTGCCTTCAAAATAATGATAAAAAGATCCTCTAGATGTTCCTGAAGCCTCTACGATTTCTTCTACAGTAGTATCATCATACCCCTGCTGATAAAAAAGACTCCAAGCGGCAGAAACAATTTTACCTTTAGTATTTTTAGCGCTTTTCTTCATAATTTATATCTCTCCTTAAAATTTTTTTACTGTACAATATTATGACTAGAATATATTCTATAATTAAAACGTTGAAAAATCAATATTTATATAAAATATATGCGAAAAAATCAACTTATATATACAGAATTTATTCTGTATTTTATTCTTGTATTGTCTGTGTTATACTAGGCCCATGCTTAAGAAAAGGAATATGAAATGAGGAAGGTGAAAAGATGAACGGAGAAGTATTAGCATTTGCATTATATTTCATACTTTTAATAGTAGTGGGAATATATTTTTTCTTTAAAGAAAGAAAAGAAGAAACACAAGCAAACTACTTTTTAGGAGGAAGACAGATGGGACCTTGGGTAACAGCTATGTCAGCGCAGGCATCAGATATGTCAGCTTGGTTACTTATGGGACTACCTGGTGCAATTATGGCTTTTGGGTTTGGACAAATGTGGATAGGAATAGGACTTGCCCTTGGTACAGCAGCTAACTGGATTTTTGTAGCAAAAAGATTAAGAAAGTTTTCAAGAGCAGCAGGAGATGCCATTACTGTACCACAGTATTTGGGTAATAGATTTTTAACTAAGAGCAACACTCTTCAGGTAATATGCGCAATTATATTTTTCGTGTGCTTTACAATCTATGTAGCATCAGCTTACGTGGCGGGAGCGTCAATATTTACAACAATATTCCCATCACTATCAACACAAAAGGCTATGCTAATCTTTGCTGTAGCAATGCTTGCTATTACATTTTTCGGTGGATTTAAGGCGGTTTGCTGGACAGACTTTTTCCAAGGATTACTGATGTTTTTTGCTTTGCTAGCAGTTCCAATTATTGTAGTTTTAACTCAAGATTTAGATACTACAGCTTTGACAACAGTTTACTCATATCAGGATGCTGTAAGTGGTGAAATAATCAAATGCTCATTTGGAAGCGGAATATTTGACGCATCATGGCAGGAAATTTTATCAGGATTAGCTTGGGGCCTTGGCTACTTTGGAATGCCACACATTTTAGTTAGATTTATGTCTATAGAAAAGCCATCAATGGTTAAAAAGAGCGCAACTATGGCCATCGGCTGGGTTATTATCACTTTAGGATGTGCGTGTCTAATCGCTTACATGGGACGCATGATGATAGGACAGGAGCTTTTAACAACAGGCTCACAGAAAATGGTGTTTGTAGTACTAGCAAGAAAATTATTCCCAGCATTTGGTGCTGGAATCTTGATGGCAGCAATTATGGCGGCATCTATGTCAACTGCAGATTCACAGCTTTTAGTAGCATCAAGCTCATTTACTTCAGATATATACAAGCCAATTATTAGAAAACAGGCATCAGAAAAAGAAATCATGTGGGTTGGTCGTATAGTAGTAATTATTGTTGCAGTTGTTGCTTATTTTATAGCTTCAAGCAAAGGTGCAGGAGCTCAGGCAATCATGAATTTGGTAGAAAATGCATGGGCAGGATTTGGTTCATCATTTGGACCGGTAATTCTTTTATCATTGTTCTGGCGAAGATTTACATATAAGGGAGCAATCGCAGGTGTACTTGGCGGAGCAATTGTAGATGTTATTTGGTATAATTTCTTTGCAGCTTCAACAGGTATTTATGAGCTGTTCCCAGGATTTATCGCAGGAATGGCATGTGCTGTTATCATGACACTGATTGATAAAGAGCCAAACGAAGAGGTTGGTAAACTATTTGATCGTGCTATGAGTGATATTGATGAATAAAATAATTTTGTTTGATTTAAATAGAAAGTAAAAAAAGGGTCCTTCATAGTAAGGGCCTTTTATGAATGAGAAAAAGAAAAAAATATTCATTACAATATGCATAGCTATTATAGTTATTTGTATTGTAGTAATAGCATTTATGAATCAAAAAACTGAAGTTCTTGATAAAAAGAGTAAAATGCTAGATGATGCATTAACCAGATATGGTATTTGCAAACAAAGATGGGACTATAAATTTTATTTTTTGCATATAATGAAAAGCTGGTAATTATTAACTTTAATTGTACAAAGGATTTAATGAAAGAGTGGAAAGGTGTAGGCGATTTTTTAATTGAATCACTTTTCTTTAAAACAGAATAGCAAAATAAAAAACGACCTTTTTAAAGGTCGCTTTTTATTGAATGAGTCGTTATATAGAGAGGTTATTTATGGATCGTACTTTTGATCCATTGTGTTACAAGTTATTGTCTTTCTTATCCTTAACACAGTTATAAGTATAGTATAAGTAAGTGACATTATGATGATTTTTATCTAAATGAAATGTCACTTTGCTGTTATTTTATAAAAAACAATAAAAAAACGACCCTGAGTTTGAGGTCGCTTTTCTTCGAATGAGTCGTTATATAGAGAGGTTAATTCATAACGTGTTATTATCTTTCTTTCTTATTTCTTAACACATTTACAAGGATACGATATATAAGTGACAATTAGATGAGTTTTTTATTAAAGAATTGTCACATTTCTATTTTTCTAAAAGATTGCAAGCGAACACATGTTCATGATATAATATAATAAATCAAAATAGATGATATAAAGGTGATATATATGATAAAAGAAAAGATAGTTAAAGAAAATGGTAAGTGGATTCCGTTGCTTAGAAAAGTTCCTGAAAATCACAAAGCTATAGTTATTATGGTTCATGGGTTTACAAGTAGTAAAAGCTGCCAGACTGCTGAGCTTTTGTTTAGGAGACTTCCAAAAGTAGGCATTGGTGTTGTAACTTATGATCAACCAGGTCATGGAACAGAGGAAGCTTTATTAGATGAACTTAGTATAGATAATTGTATAAATAGTCTCAAAACTGTTGAAGAATATGTGGAAAAAATATATCCAAAGGATAAGATATACTATTTTTCATCAAGCTTTGGTGCATATATTACGGGGTTATATATTTCTACAAATAAACATAAGGGTAATAAGGCATTTTTACGTTCAGCTGCAGTAAATATGCCTCAATTAATTTTAGAACCACTTAAAGAGGCGTGGTGCTTGGATATATCAAAAGAGCTAGAAGAATATGGATATATAAGACCAGATTTAGGACTTGGAGAAACTATTAAAATACCAAAAGGATTTTTAAAGGAATTAAGGGATAATAACTTATTTGAGATTTTTGATAATAAAAAATATGGCTTAACAGAAATAGAATTAGTTCATGGTGAAAATGATTCAGTTGTAGATATCAAAAATACTATGGAATTTAAGAATAGATTTGGATTTACTATGAATGTAATAAAAGGAGAAGGGCACAGTATATGTGACAATTTAAAATCTCCAGATAAAGTGGCGGATTTAGCTATCGCTTTTTATAACAAATAGATGGAGGCATAGATGAGGTTTTTACATTGTGGCGATTTGCATATCGGAAAACAAGTAAATGGGTTTTCGATGTTAGAAGATCAGAAATATATTTTAAAAGAGATTCTTAATATTATTGATAAAAAAACTCTAGATGGGATTATTATTGCTGGAGATATTTATGATAAAACAGTTCCTTCTGCAGAGGCAGTTAAGATATTTGATAGTTTTTTAGTTCAACTAGTAGCTCGCAATTTAAAAATTTTTGCTATAAGCGGCAATCATGATTCGGCTGAACGTATAGCTTTTGGCAGTCGTATTATGAATGCTAAAGATGTGTATATGTCGCCTGTATTTGATGGAGAGGCTACGAAGGTAACTGTAAAAGATGAGTATGGACTATTAAATGTATATATGCTGCCATTTATAAAACCGATTCATGCACGAGCAGTATTTCCAGATAATAAAATTGAAAATTACGAAGATGCCGTTGCCATGGCAATTGCATCTAGTAATGTAGATAGCTTGGAAAGAAACATACTGATTACTCATCAGTTTGTAGCAGGGTCAGAGAGAAGTGAATCCGAAGAAATGTCTGTTGGTGGCACAGATAGTATACCAATTGAAGTTTTTAATAAGTTTGATTATGTTGCTTTAGGACATATTCATAAACCACAAAAAATAGGAAGAGAAACTATGAGATACAGTGGATCTCCTCTAAAGTATTCTTTTTCTGAAGCAAAATATGATAAATCTGTAGTTATAGTTGATGTTAAAGAAAAAGGTATAATAGAAATTGAAACTGTTCCACTAGATCCAATTCATGATATGGTGGAAATTAAGGGTAATTATATGGATATAATGCTTAAGGAGTATTATGACAAGTTAGATACTGAAGATTATTTTCATATAACTCTAACAGATGAAGAGGACATTCCTGATGCATTAAATAAGCTAAGAACAGTCTATAAAAATATTATGAAGCTTGATTATGACAATGCGAGAACAAGAGAAAATAAGCGTATTGAAGTTATCAAAGAAAATAGAGCAAAGACTCCAATCCAGTGGGTATCCGAGTTTTATAAATTGCAAAACAATAAAGAGCTTTCAGAAGAACAGATTGTATTTTTAGAAGATATTATTAAAAAGGTGTGGGAAAAGTAATATGAGACCAATAAAATTGACAATTTCAGCCTTTGGACCTTATGCAGGTGAAGAGGTTTTTGATTTTGAGATTCTAGGTAAAAAAGGAATCTACTTAATAACCGGAGATACAGGAGCTGGCAAGACAACTATTTTTGATGGGATTGTATTTGCTCTTTATGATACGGCAAGTGGCAATGGTAGGGAAAAATCCATGCTTAGAAGTAAGTATGCAAGCCCAGAGGTAAAAACCTTTGTGGAACTTGAATTTGTATATAACGGAGAGCTTTACAAAATTAAAAGAAATCCCGAATACGAAAGACCAAGTAAAAGAGGCACAGGTATGACTAAGGAGTCTGCAAACGTTGAACTATATCTGCCAAGTGGTATAATTTTGACTAGGAAAAGTGAGGTTGCTGCTGCAGTTAATGAAATATTAGGTATTGATAGAGATCAATTTATGCAGATTGCTATGATTGCTCAAGGAGATTTTAGAAGACTTATTCATGCTGATACAACAAGCAGACAAGAGATTTTTAGAGAAATTTTTGAAACTGCTGGTTACAACAAATTGCAAGATGAGATAAAAAAAGAATTTTCTGAGGTAAATAAGCAGTGTGAAGAACTTAGAAATTCGGTAAATCAGTATATAAATGGTGCAGTATGTAGTAAAGAGCATCCTAAATATAGTGAGTTTGAAAAGTTATTAGATGGACAACTACTTATTTCAGAAGCAATAAATCTTATTAAAGAAATCTTAAGTGATGATGAAAAAAGCTTTAAGAATATTGAACAGCAAATATCAAAAAATGATGAAAAGTTAGATGCTATTAATAAAAAAATAGGAAAGGTTTCTGAAATTAACAAAGCCAAAATGCAAGTAAACGATCTTATTTTAAAACTGCAGTTAGAAACTGTAAATTACGATAGGGCTAAAGAAAATCTAACTAAAGAAAATGAAAATGAATCTAAAATAAACTATTTGTCTGAAAGAATTTTATTAGAAAAAGACAAATTGCCTAAATACGATGAACAATCAAATCTTATAAGAATTTTAAATGAAAAGGAAAAAGAATTTGAAAGTGCGTCAAGGACAATAAGTGTTTTAGAAAATGGTAACAAAATCTTAATAAAGGAACTTGAAGAAGATAAGGCATTTATGCAATCCATAAAAGGTGCAAGAGTGGAGCAAAATGAAGCTTTACAGTTACTTGAGAGTGTAACTAAAAGAAAGGATGAAATCACAGAGCTACTAGGTAAGTGGGATGAGCTAACTGTTGCAAAGCATAATATTAAGACAAAGGAAAAAGAGTACCTATCTTTAAGTGAAGATTATAAAATAAAGAAAGAAACTTACGATCAGAAGCTGCAGCTATTTTTAGATGAACAAGCAGGTGTCTTAGGAATGCTACTTTTAGAGGGTGTACCTTGTCCTGTTTGCGGGTCTTTAGAACATCCTAAGATAGCTATGGTAGCAGAAGGAGCGCCAACTTCAGAGGAACTTAAAAACTATCAATTGAGTTACGAAAAAGCTCAAAAACTTTGGGAAAAAGCAAGTGAAGAACTATCAAAATTGAAAGCTCAAAATGAGGAGCGCATAATAATGTTTTATAATCAAGCTGTTGAAATTTTAGGCATAGATACAAAGGAGGATGTTTTATCATTATTAAAAAAAGCCGAATCATTAAGTGAGGCACAGGTTCTTGATGCAAAAAATAAATGTGCTTTGGCAAAGAAAAATGTAGATAAACTTGAGTATCTGGAAAAGATTATTCCTGAAAAGGAAGATAAAATCAAGGACTATCAATTAAAAATTTCTGATAGCGTCAATAAAAAGACTGCTCTTGATGCTGAAATAAATCATCTTAAGATTAGTATAGATAGAGCTTCATCAGAGCTGAAATATGAAAATAAAAGAGCGGCTGAGTTAGCTATAAAAAAACTCATAGATGAGATGGAAATTCTAAAAGAATCTTTAGATAAGGCCATCAAATATGAAGAAGTTTTGAGAAATAAAGTTGAAGGTTTAAAGGGGCAATTAACTGCGGTTAAAGCTCAGCTTAAAGGAAATGATACAACTGAAAAACTTGATGATCTTAAGAATGAAAAAAGTATAATATCAAATAATAATGCTGATTTAGAATTTGAAAAAAGCAAGCTAGATAGAAGTATTGATAGAAATAAACAGGCTATTTTAGGTGCTCAATCTAAAAGTACGACTCTTAATGATCTTGAAGAAAAGTGGACATGGCTAAGTGCATTAGACGCTACTTTAAATGGCAAGATGTCTGGTAAAGAAAAGGTTAAGCTTGAAACTTTTGTACAGATGCAGTATTTTGATCGCATTATAAGTAGAGCCAATGTAAGATTTATGGCTATGACAGGTGGTCAATATGAGCTTAAGAGACGTGTAGACAATCAAAGTAAATCAGCTCAAAGTGGATTAGAACTAGATGTTATAGATCATTATAATGGAAGTGAGCGAAGTGTTAAATCGCTTTCTGGAGGCGAATCTTTTAAGGCGTCTTTGGCATTGGCTTTAGGTTTATCGGATGAAATACAAAGCTCTGCTGGTGGCATTAAGCTTGATACTATGTTTATTGATGAAGGTTTTGGTTCTTTAGATGAAGAATCCTTAAATCAAGCTATCAATACTCTTATTGAGCTTTCAGAAGGTGATAGGTTAATTGGTATTATTTCTCATGTTGGAGAGCTTAAGACTCGCATTGAAAAACAAATCATTGTAAAGAAAGAAATATCTGGTGGAAGTAGTGCTAAGATTATAGTGTAGTTTTACATTTTATTTAAAATTGGAATCGTCAGTTGACGGTTCCAATTTTTATTAGCGTTAGGTTTGGATGATTCAGTTTATATAGGTAATAGCATTAAATTACAATAATTATTTTCCCTATGGTTTGCTATAATTTTAAAGAGAAAAGTAAAGTCCATTTTTTTCCACAAGAGAGATGGTAAAATATAATTGTAAATAAAAGAGATATTGATTTTTTCTTGCGTGGCATAAAAAACGACAAAATATTCACCATTCGTATTGATAAGGTCTTAACTTAATACAAACATTTTGTAAAAGATTAAATAAAAGTTTGCCAAAATACTAACAAGTTTCTTGAAAGGGGCAAGATGCTTGTGTTGAGGGGGCGTATTTATAGCAGGAGAAAATTCTTTATATTGAGCGTATCAAAAGATACGCTCTTTTTTTTAGATGTATTAAAGAAAAATTTATTATATAAATTTTTCTTGACAAAGATATATAAAAATTATAGAATGGGTAATGCATGATACAAGTTGTTATAACAATAAATGATAATTTGTACCGATTCAGTAAAGATAAAAGAGAGGAATATTAACATGCGTGATAAAATTGCAGGAGCAATTTATGGTATGGCTTTGGGAGATGCCATGGGTATGCCAGCAGAACTTTGGGGAAAAGAACGTACTAAGAAGTTTTTTGGTAAACCAATTGATGAGTTATTAGATGGACCTGCCGAAAATGAAGTGGCATTTAATTATAAAAGAGGACAGTTTACAGATGATACTGGTCAGGCATTAGTTTTATTAGATTCTATTGCAGCTACAGGTTATAGTCCTGATAGCAGAGATATTGCAATAAGGATGCTACAATGGGCAGAAAAGGAAAATGCTTTTGAAAATAATATATTAGGACCAACATCAAAAGTGGCACTTGCAAATTTTAGGGATGGTGTTGACAGTTCTGCTATTACAAACAAAGCGCTTTCAAATGGCAGCGCTATGAGAATTGCACCAATTGGATGTTTATTTACACCTGATAGAAAGCAAGAAATAGTAGATTATGTATATGAAGTTTCAAAAGCTACACATACAAGTGATGTGACAATAGCAGGAGCTGCTATGATTGCAGTAGGTGTAAGCTCAGCTCTTGTTAACAACTCCTTTAATAATGTGATAGATGATATTATGAAAATCGAACCTTTAGGATATGCGAGAGGCTATGAGACATTTAGCCCTCGCCTTAAGGCTAGATGTGAGATAGCACTTCACATTGCTGATAAATTTAAAGGAGATAATGATAGATTTTTAAAGGAAATGTACGATGTTGTAGGTTCAGGAGTGGGAATTATTGAATCAGTTCCTGCTGCTGTAGGTATAGCTTATTATGCTAAAGAACCTAATTTATGTAGTATTCTTTGCGCAAACCTTGGTGGAGATACAGATACTATTGGAGCTATGGCAACTGCTATCTGTGGTGCATTTACCGGTGCATCTAAAATAAATGAAGAGTATAGAAAAACATTAGATGAGCAAAATGATGTTAATTTTGATAACTATATTGATATTCTTTTAAAAGGAAGGGAACAGTTAAAATGAAAACTTTAGTAGTTGGTGCTGCAGTTATCGATATGATTATGGTAATAGATAAGCTTCCAGAAAGTGGGGGAGATGTTTTATGCAGTGACAATAAAACGCTAGTAGGTGGTTGTGCATATAATGTTGCTTCTACTATGAAAAACCTTCAATGTGAACATGATTTATGTGTGCCTGTAGGAAAAGGAATGTATGCTGATATCATTAAAAAGGAACTTGATAAAAAAGGATATAAACTTTTAATTGAAGATCCTTCAATGGATAATGGATATTGTCTTTGCCTTGTTGATGCAGAGGGTGAAAGAACATTTATTACAGCACAAGGTATTGAAGGTGCATTTAAGATGGATTGGTTTGAAAATATAGATATGAACCAATATGATAAGGTATATATAGCAGGATATCAAGCTTTTGGTGAAGCGGGAAAAGTATTAATAGAATGGTTAAAAAATCTAAATCAGCAGATTGTATTTGCGCCAGGTCCTGTAATTTGCCAAATCGATAAAGATGTAATAGACGCTATATTAGCTATGAAACCAATCGTTCATTTAAATGATAAGGAACTACTTGATTTTACTAAAGAAAAAACTATAGATGAGGGACTTAAGTCTTTAAATGATATAACTGATAATTTAGTTATAGTAACACAAGGCGCTGATGGAGCAACATATTTTGACGGCTTAAATATTAAACACATTGATGGAGTTAAAGGTGAAGTAGTAGATACTATAGGAGCTGGTGACAGTCACATCGGCGGTGTTTTAAGTGGACTTAGCCAAGGAATGTCAATTGATAGCGCCATAAAACTTGCCAATCAGGTTGCAGCACTAGTCGTTGGTGTTAAGGGACCTGTTATAAATAGAGAAGATTTTGTTGAGAAATTTGGAGAGGTAAAATGGAACGAATAAACAATTTTTTTAGTGATTGGAGTTTTAAAGAAAAATTATGGTTAGCTTTTGTGTTAACATTTCAGACTGTAGCTTGGATTATAAATAAAGAATCTGCTTTTATGTTAATCATGACGTTAACATCTAGTTTAAATCTTGTACTTGGTGCTAAAGGTAAAGTGGCCGGTTTATATTTTGCTATTATTAATAGTGCTATGTATGCATATAGCTGTTTAGCAATTCCACTATATGGGGAAATTATGTATAACATACTATACAGTATCCCAGTAAGTGCATCAGCAATTTATCTATGGAAGAAAAATACTGCAAGTGATGGTGAAGTTAAATTCCGTACTATGTCTAAGAACTTTATAATTGGAACATTAGTTGTAACAATTATTGCTATTTTTGCTTATTCTCAGTTACTAAAATGGATGGGAGGCAATTTCGCATTTATGGATTCACTTACAACTGTAGTATCTGTAATTGCTAGTATGTTGTATCTATTGCGTTACTCAGAGCAGTGGCTAATGTGGGTTATTGTAAATGCATTATCAATTGTAATGTGGATTATGGTTCTTATGTCAGGAGATAAGAGTGCAATCCTTATTATTATCATGAAAGTTGTAAATCTATGTAACTCATCATATGGATATTGGAACTGGAAAAAGATTGCTAAAAAAGTAGAAAATCATGAAATAGCTTAAATTATATATATTAATAATAAATTTCTAATACCGGTATAACTTAAGTTGTGCCGGTATATTTATTTTAATAATGTAAGAAAAAGATATAACTTGAAATAACAAGATGGATAGTAATATAATGTAAGAATATAGGCGTGTTTGTAATGAGGTAATAAAATGACGAAATATGAAAAAATTAAGAAAGATATATTAGATAAAATAGAAAAACAAGATTGGAAGTCTAATCAAGTTATTCCATCAGAAAGTGATTTATGTGAATACTATGATGTAAGTAGGATTACAGTAAGAAGAGCTTTAGATGAGCTTGTTAAAGATCGCGTTTTATATCGAATTAAAGGTAAAGGATGTTTTGTATGTCAACAAGCATCAGATGGGCTTAAAAATATATACAGTTTTACTGAGGCTATTAAACATTGTGGTAAAACTCCGACAAAAAAGCAGATTTCTTTTGAGAAAAAGCCAGCAGATGAAGAAATAGCCAATAATTTAGAAATTGAACAAGGTGAAGATGTTTATATTTTAAAGTGTCTTTATTTAGCAGATGACGTGCCTTATTGTGTAAATATATCAGCGTTGCCAGCTTCGATATTTACAAAACTAGAGTATTTTGATTTTAATGATAAATCTCTTTATGAGATATTAAAAAGTTTTTATAATATTTCATTTACGAGGGTTAGACAAACTATTACTGCAGTAGTGGGAGATAGTAATATAAATGGACTTCTTGAAAATATAAAAAATAAGCCATTGTTGGAAATTGATGGTGTTGCAAGATGTTTAAAGGATAGTGTAGAGAGCGTATGCGAATACTATAGATCATATATTTTAACTGATATATTAAGCTATGAAGTTGAAAAATATAATAAATAAGGAGTACTAATTATGCTAGATAATAAAGAAGCTTGGATGAAATTAGCAGAGGAAAGATCAAATCATTATTTAAATCTTGGAGATGGTGGATTTGATGAGCATATGAAGGGCTGGTTTAAAAGTTGCAATTACGAGGAAAAGACAATAGTATACGGTTTTAAGACTCAAAATTGGCAGATAAATGAAAGAGGAGAAATTCATGGAGGTGTTATTGCAGGTATGTTTGACACTTCGATGGGAACAGTTGCTAATTTTATTGCAGGTGAAAATGAATCTACGACAGTTGATTTTACAGTATCATTTATTAGAACTCTTCCTCTAGGTGCTGAAGTTGAAATTAAAAATTATATTGTAAAGCCTGGTAGAAGAGCCATAAGAATACGAGGCGAAATGTATGATGTTGGAAGTGGTAAGCTAATTGCTACAAGTTCAGGTACATGGATGCCATTGTAGGTTGGAGGAAATTATGAGTAAAAGAGAAGAAAGAAACATAGTTAAAGTTGAAAATGCACAGGGTGGTGCTGGATATATTTTAAAAGATACACTTATGGATGCTATCCAGTTAGGTGATAATTGCAAAATGTTTGCACAAATTACTCTTAAGCCAGGATGTGAAGTTGGCTATCATAAACATGTAGGAGACACAGAAACATACTATATTTTAAGTGGCAGTGGGATTTACAGTGATAATGGCAAAGAAATTAGAGTTAATGCTGGAGATGTTACATTTTGTAAAGATGGTGATAAGCATGGCCTAGTAAATGATGGTGAGAAAGATTTAGAAATGGTAGCACTTATTTTGAAGGCATAATAAAATGTAAAAAGATAGGAGAGAAAGAAAATGTTTAAATTACCTAAATATATAACACCAAATTTTGCAGAAGATAGATTTAAAAATGCACCAAATGCTGTTTTAAAAGAAGCACCTGTTAATAAAGCAGCACCAAAGAATTTTCATGCCACTTCTATTTATCCAGAATATTTCAAAATAGATGGAAAATGGCTTCTTGCAGAGGATAGCCGTATGGATTGTGTTCCAGTATTTGAAGAGGGTAAAATACTAGTAAGGGAATTTAGAAATCTTAAAAAAGGCGATTTGGTGGTAGTTGGTAGAACAGAAAACTGTGAAGAGGGTATTTATGTTCATAACAATTGCTTTGAGAAGGAAGAAGCCACTAAGGTAGCGACATTTGCATTTCGTCAGAGTAGAAGTAGAGAAACTGGCTTCAGTAATGATTATAAGGGACTTGTAGATCTTTTAAAATATGAAAAAGAGCATAATGGTTATGTGGTTTGGGTATTAGGACCTGCATGTTCATTTGATGTAGAGGCTAGAAATAACATGGCAAAATTAGTGAGTGAAGGCTATGTAAGTGCTCTTCTTGCTGGCAATGCACTTGCAACTCACGATCTTGAGGGTGGATTTAAGGGTACAGCACTTGGTACAGACATCGTAACTCAGCTGCCTCATGATGATGGACATTATAATCATTTAGATACTATAAATGCTATTAATACTCATGGTTCTATTAAAACATTTATTGAAAAGGAAGGCATTAAGGATGGTGTAATCCATGCTTGTGTAAAAAATAACGTACCATTTGTACTTAATGGTTCAATCCGAGACGATGGACCTTTACCTGAGGTATATGAGCATACATATCAGGGACAAGATACTATTCGATCTCATGTGCGTAAAGCTACAACTATAATAGGAATGGCAACAGTTCTTCATACTATTGCAACAGGTAATATGACACCTACGTACAGAGTATTAGAAGATGGAACTATACGACCTCTTTACTTTTATATGGTAGATACATCGGAGTTTGCAGCAAATAAGCTTGGAGATAGAGGAAGTTTATCAGCAAAAGGAATAGTTACTAACGTTCAGGATTTTCTTATGAATGTAACAAAGGGTCTTGGCATTTAACACTAGGAGGTGTTTTTTATGGCTAGAGTAAAAGATAAAAAGAAAGGTTCAGGAATGGCAAAAGTTCTTATTATAGCAATTATTATCATCGCTATAGTAGGTATTTTGTTTAAGTTTTTTGTATATGATAATTTAAAAGAAAAAGCCATAGATAAGGTATCAGAAAACTTAATTGAGCAAGTGCTTCAAAAAGATGGCCTTCCGGTAGATTCACAGAGAGTTAAGCAGATTATTGATTCTGTATCAGAAGAAGATAAGCAAAAAGTAGAAAAAATATTTAATGAAGAATTTGGTGTAACTTCAATTCCTAAGATTACCGAATATGTAACAAATCGAGATATTAATGGTTTAAAGGAATATGCTAAAGAAAAATTAAGTGATGATCAGTTAACTGAGTTATATCAGATTTATAGAAAATATCAATAAATAAAAAAGACTGCCTGATGGCAGTCTTTTTTAAATATCAAAATCCATATCAAGTCCTTCAAACTGCATTTTATAGTAATATGCATAAAGACCATCTGCTTTAAGAAGAGTGTTATGAGAGCCACGCTCTTTTATACCTTCTTCGGTCATAACTATGATTTCATCAGCATTGCGTACCGTAGATAATCTGTGGGCAATAGTAATAGTAGTACGATTTTTAGCAAGAGCTTCTAAGCTTTGCTGTATATGTCGTTCACTTTCGTTATCAAGGGCACTAGTGGCTTCATCTAAAATAAGAATTGGAGGATTTTTTAAAAATACTCTAGCAATACTTATTCTTTGCTTTTGGCCACCAGATAATCTAGTGCCTCTTTCTCCTACAAAAGTATCGTAGCCATCAGGTAGATCTTGGATAAAATTATGAATATTAGCACGCTTAGCAGCTGTGATGATTTCATCCATTGTAGCATCTGGTTTACCATAAGCGATATTTTCTTTTATAGTTCCAAAGAACATATAAACATCTTGCTGTACAATACCTATTTGATCTCTAAGGGATTTTAGAGTTAAGTCTTTTATATTGTGTCCATCAATAGTTATTTGGCCATCTGTAACATCATAAAATCTCGGTAAGAGTGAACAAATAGTAGTTTTACCACTACCAGAAGGACCAACTAACGCTACCGATTTACCAGCATTTATTGTAAAGCTAATATCGTTTATAACATCAGTATCATCCTCATCGTAGCGAAATGAGACATGATCATAGCAGACATCACCTTTTACCTTTGTAAGTGGCTTTGCATTTAGGCTATCTGTAATTTCTGGATCAGTGTCCATCACCTCTGCAAAACGTCTAAATCCTGACATGCCTTTTTGAATCATCTCAGTAAGCTCAACTAAAATTTGAATAGGGCTTACAAAGATGCCAATATAAATAGCATACATAGCAAGGTCAACAGCAGTCATATGTCCTTTGGCTATAAGAAATCCACCAACTGAGAAAGTAACAAGATACATCATGCCTTGGAAAAATAAGTTACCAGTCATAAAACTACCCATACATTTGTAATTATCGTTTTTAGAAAGCAAGAAGTTGTGATTACTTTTTCTAAATTTTTCTCTTTCAATATCTTCATTGGCAAAAGATTGTACGACTCTAATACCTGCAAGGGTATCTTGTAACGATACATTGACATCACCAATCTTACGTCTATTTTCCATAAATGTAGCTTGCATACGTTTATTTTGGCTAAGTGAAAAGAAAAACATACAAATAACTAGTATAGCTAAAGGAATTGCAAGCATCCAGTTGATCATAAATAGAAAAATAAATGAGCCTACAATTTTTATTAGTGAGATAAAAAAGTTTTCAGGTCCGTGATGTGCAAATTCTGCAATATCAAATAAATCAGAAACTAGTTTACTCATCATTTGCCCTGAATTATTTTTATCATAATATGAAAAAGATAGTTTTTCATAATGGTCAAAGAGTTGTTGGCGCATATCACGCTCCATATAAGCACCCATCATATGTCCTTGATAGCTGACATAGTATTTACAAAGACACTGTATGATATACATAAGAAACATTCCTATAGAAATAGGAATCAAAGCTTTTAATATAACATCTTTGGGTTGAGTAAATAACCCGGTATTAGCAACTCGTAAAATCTGCGGGTAGGCAAGATCCACTAAACTAATAACTGTAGCGCATATAAGGTCTAAAAAGAAAATTGCTCTATACGGTTTATAAAATTTCAAAAAACGTTTAAATGTATTCATATTTTAAATCTCTCCTCATTTTTTAAGCAAAGATTAGTATAACATATTTTGTTCACTGAGGCTGTAGTATATGATAAAATCAAGTATAAAAACTTGCATTAATAAGGAAGGAAAAATTATGTTTGAAAATATAATCGAAGAAATATCTATAGAGGAAATGAGCGGATTTAAAATTGGACATGCTGAAAACAAAGAAGCTATGACAGGAGTAACTGCTATTATTTTTGATGAACAAGCTAGATGTGGAGTAGATATTAGTGGAGGCGGTCCAGCATCAAGAGAAACTCCACTACTAGATCCTAAAATGGCATGTGAAAACATTAATTGTCTTGTTTTATCAGGAGGATCAGCTTTTGGTCTTGAGGCAGGAGCAGGTGCTTGTAGATATTTAGAAGAGCAAGGTATAGGATTTGAAACTGGATATGCTAAAGTTCCATTAGTATGTCAGTCATGTATTTATGATCTGTCTATTGGTAGCAGTAAGATAAGACCGGACGTTAAGATGGGTTATGAAGCTTGTAAAAATGCATTTGAGTCTATATTTGTAAATAGCGAAATGGGAAATGTTGGCGCTGGTATAGGTGCTACAGTAGGTAAGTTAAAGAATATGTCTAATTCTATGAACTCTGGCTTAGGTATTTGCGCATTTAAGTTAGGAGAACTTAAGGTAGCAGCGATAGTAGTAGTTAATGCTCTTGGCGATATTTTTGATTATGATACAGGTGAAAAAATTGCGGGTATGTTAACTGATGATAGAACAGCTTATGATGACTGTGAAGAGAACATGTATAAGCTGCAAATTAATATGGAGCAAGGTTACTCAAACAATACAACTATTGGAGCTATAATTACTAATGGTGATTTTTCTAAGGCAGATATGAATAAAGTTGCAAGGATGGCGACTAATGCTTATTCAAAATGTATCAAACCTGTAGCAACAACTGCTGATGGAGATACAATTTATGCAGTTTCAACAGGCAATGTAAAAGCTGATATAAATGCAGTAGGAACTTTAGCAGCACGTGCTATGGGAGAAGCTATAAAAAATGCTATAAATAAATCTAAAATGCCAGATGAAGAATATCTTAAAATAGTTCTCTAAAATTGTTATATTTTAACACGCCGTGAGCAACTATTGTATTAATTACGTGGATTTTACTTTTTATTTGTGGTAAGATTAAAATACTTGATTTTGATATTTGATTAGAAGATGTAAGAGGAATAAAAATGGATAAAAGCACGTTGAGGGTATTAATTAATAATCTAGGTTCTCCTGCTTTTGCTTTAGGAGAAAATGGAGAGGTACTTTATAAAAATCGATATATGAGTTATATTCGTCAAAGGTTAAATAAACCTGAACTATATCATTTTGATGAAATGGATATAACCTTTGATGATAGACTAGATGACTGTTCGTGGAGATTTCATGTAACAAATAGTGAGCTTGCAGGATTTATGTATTATGTAGTAGCAAGTGATGGCGAAAAAATTTCGATTTTCATATTTGATAATGATATTGTTAAGAGTAATCTTATTGAAAATGTAATTGAGTATATCGATGAAATTGTAGTTATATTTAATCAAGATGGTATTTTGCAGAGGATGAATAGTATATGTGATCAAATATTGCCTTTTGACCGTAAGGATGTAATTGGTAAACCTATATCAAAGCTAGTAGAAATGGGACTAGTGGAAGAACCAATTATTGATAGACTTATTTTAACGAAGGAAAAAATATACAAGGATATAGTATATCCTAATGGTAAGATTATTTCATATACTGCAATTCCGTTATTTGGCTCTACTGGTAATTTTAAGGGTGGAGTTTTAACTGGTCGTGACATTTCACGTATTATTAACTTAGCTAAGAATCTTGAAAGTGATAATTCTGATAGTGTCGAATATATAAGTGTAAACAAAGAAATAGAGGAAATCAAAAATGTTATAGCAAGAATTGCTCCATCTGATACATCTGTATTCATTATGGGAGAATCAGGTGTAGGTAAGGAAATTCTCACAAGAAGTATTTGGAAGCAAAGTAAAAGACGTGACATGCCATTTGTTGAAGTTAACTGTGCGGCTATTCCAAGTGAGTTAATTGAGTCAGAATTATTTGGATATGAAAAAGGCGCATTTACAGGAGCAAATGCAGAGGGCAAAGTGGGACTAATTGAATCAGCTGATGGAGGCACGATGTTTCTTGATGAAATTGGAGAAATGCCACTTGAAACTCAAAAAAAGTTATTGAGAGTATTGCAAGAAAAAAGTGTTCAGCGAATTGGAGGTCTTAAGCCTAAAAAGGTTGATGTAAGATTTATAAGTGCTACTAATAAAACTATGGAGGAAATTCAAAATCCAGAAATATTTAGACTTGATCTTTACTATAGACTTAGTGTCATACCTTTGTCGGTACCGCCACTAAGAGAGCGAATTGAGGATGTAGGTCCTATATGTCAGTATTATATGGATTTTTTCAATCATAAGTATGGACGAAAGGTTCAGCTTATGGATGAAGCTTTAAAAGTACTTGAGGGATATAAGTGGCCAGGTAATATTAGAGAGCTTAAGAATATTGTTGAAAGGATTATTGTTTTATCACCATATGAAAAGATATCTGCAGAGCAAATGAGAAGAACTTTAGGTCTTGGAACTATGGGTAACATAGATGGTACAAAAATTTCTACAGTAAAAATGAATTATGCCTCTGAAGAAGATAATGTAGTAATAAATGATATTATGAATATTGAAGATGCTTATCGCTTAGTAGAAGAATTTATTTTAAATAAGGCCATTAGCAAATACGGCAATGTAACTAAAGCGGCTCAAGCAGTTGGCATAAATCCATCTACTGTATATAGAAAGATTAAAAATGGTAAACTTACACTAGCTGATATATAAAAAAGTAGTTCATTTTGAACTGCTTTTTTTATTTAAGATAATTATTTGTTATTTTCAATAGATAATTGATGATTTGTTAAAAAAATTACAATTAATTTATAGAAAATAATTTGCAAAATGCAAAAAACATATAAAAAATCGTTGCATAATGCAAAGCATTTGCAAAATGCAAATGTTGAAATTTCGGCAATACAGCAGAATTTTATATAAGATTAAGATAATTAAGAATTTTGAACAAAACAAACATTCAGAAAATTGTGGCTGAAACATAAAAATAAAAAAATAAAAAAATATGTTAATAAAATATCAAAGTTGGCATGGTACTTGCTTTATTAAGTTGGTACAAGAATTAAATAATCATTTGATTAAATATTTTATAATATTAGGAGGTTAATAAAATGGCTAAAAGCGGATTACCTTTGGAAGGCGTTAAAGTAATTGAATATGCTAATTACGTTGCAGCTCCTGTAACAGGACGACTACTTGCTGACTGGGGTGCAGAAGTAATTAAGATTGAACCTATTTCAGGAGATTCAATGCGTTATGTAGGTATGCAGTGGAATTTCCCTATCGATGCAGAAGAAAATCCATTATTTGAAATGGAAAACTCAGGCAAGAGGGGTATTCTTGTAGATACTACTACAAAAGAAGGTGTAGAGCTAGTTTACAAACTATTAGAAGATGCGGATATCTTCCTAACTAATACAAGACAGAGAGCATTAGATAAAGCTGGTTTAGATTATGAATCAATGAAGAAGAGAGCTCCTCATATTATCTATGGACATTTATTAGGATATGGGGATAAGGGTCCAGCTAAAGATAACCCAGCATTTGACTATACAGCATATTTTGCAAGAGGTGGTGTTGCAAAGAGCTTAATGGAAAAAGGAACTTCTCCTTGTAACCCAGTTGCAGGATTAGGAGACCATTCCGCAGGAATGAGCTTAGCAGCTGGTTTATTAGCAGCACTTATGAAGCAGAGACAGACAGGTGAAGGTGAAAGAGTTACAGTATCACTATTCCATACTGCAGTATTTGGAATGGGTATCATGGTTTCAGCAGCAGACTATGACTATGAAATGCCTATTTCACGTCAGGAACCACCTAACCCACTAAATACAACATATGAATGTGCAGATGGTGAATGGGTACAGCTTGCATTTTTCCAGTACAACAAATGGTTCCCTGGATTTTGCGATATCGTAATTGAAAGACCAGATCTAAAAGACGATGAAAGATATAACAATATGAAGAATGCAGTTGTAAATGCAAAGGAATTTGTACTAATGATGGAAAAAGAATTCATCAAGAGACCTTTTGCAGAATGGGCAGAAAGACTTCAGAAAGCTGGAATTCCATACGAAAAAGTTGCTAGTACATATGATGTATTAAATGACGCTCAGTGTTGGGAAAATGATTATCTAATTAGACATAAGTATGACAATGGACATGAAGGCGTAATTTACAATACTCCAGTAATGTTTACAGAAAATAAGAGAGGCGATTATGTAAGAGCTCCATATATGGGAGAACATACAGATGAAGTTATGAAAGAATTAGGAATCGCTGATGCTGAAATTGAAAAACTAAAGGCAGACGGAATTATTAAATAGTTCACTAAGATAGGAGAAGGAAAAATGGAAGAAAAGAAAGATGCAAGACAGGTCATTAACGATTTACTTGCCGAGCAGTATGCAAATGCTTTTAAGGCTAAAGAAGAAGGTAGACCAGTTGGTTGGGCAACATCAGTTTTCCCACAGGAACTAGCAGAAATATTTGACTTAAACCTATGTTATCCTGAAAACCATGCTGCAGGTGTTGCAGCAAAGAGAGAATCACTTGAGCTTTGTGAACTTGCTGAAGATAAAGGATATTCAAACGATCTTTGTGCATATGCAAGAACAAACTATGGCTTATTGATTAAAGGTCATTCTGATACTTTACCAATGCCAGAACCTGATTTCCTATGTTGTTGCAATAATATTTGTAACCAGGTAATCAAATGGTATGAAAATATTGCTAAGGAAAGAAATATTCCATTAATCATGATTGATACTACATACAACTATGAAGATGAAGTATCAGAAAGTAGAATTCAGTATCTAAGAGCTCAGTTTGAAGAAGCTATTGATCAGTTATCAAAAATCTCAGGCAAACCATTTGATCCAAAGAGACTAGAAGAAGTTATGAAGATTTCTTCAGAAAACGGTAAACTATGGAAATACTCAATGAGTCTTCCATCAGGAAATTATCCATCACCAATGAACGGTTTTGACTTATTTACATATATGGCAGTTATTGTATGTGCTAGAGGTAAGAAGGAAACTACAGAAGCATTTAAGCTACTTGTTGAATATCTAGAAGATAATGCTGCTAAGGGAGCAACAACATTTAGAGGTGAAGAAAAATACAGAATTATGATGGAAGGTATTCCGTGCTGGCCATATATAGGATATAAGATGAAAACTCTTGCTAAATATGGAGTTAACATGACTGGTAGTGTTTACCCACACGCTTGGGCACTTCAGTATGAAATTAACGATCTTGATGGTATGGCTAGAGCATACAGCTCAATGTTTAATAATGTAAATATCGAAAGGATGACTAAATACAGAGTTGACTGTATGAAAGAAGGAGATTGCGTAGGTGCATTTTACCATATGAACAGAAGCTGTAAACTAATGAGTTTCATTCAGTATGAAATGGCAAGAAGAGTTGCAGATGAAACAGGCATTCCTTATGCAGGCTTTGACGGAGACCAGGCAGACCCTAGAAACTTTGCCGAAGCACAATTTGAAACAAGAATCCAGGGCTTGGTTGAAGTAATGGAAGAAAGATGTAACGAGGAGGACAAATAAATGAAACTTAATGAATTAATTTCAAAATTTGAATATTCTTCCAACCATCCAAAGGAAATGATGGAAGGATACCTTAAAGCAGGTAAAAAGGTTATCGGTGCATTCCCTGTTTATACTCCTGAAGAAATCGTACATGCAGCAGGCATGGTTCCTATGGGATTATGGGGTGGCCAGGTTGAAATAGACAAGGCTAAACAGTATTATCCAGCATTTGCTTGCTCAATCATACAGTCAATTGCAGAGTTAGGACTAAGGGGAAGCTACAAAGGACTTTCTGGTGTGATTATTCCTTGTATGTGTGATACATTGATTTGTACTACTCAGAACTGGAAATCAGGAATTAAAGATATTCCTATGATTCCATTTGTACATCCACAGAATAGAAAAATTGAAGGTGGAGTTACATACCTTATGACTGAATACAATCATGTAAAGGATGAACTAGAAAAGATTTGTGGACATGAAATTTCTGAAGAAGCGATGTTAAAGAGTATTGATGTTTACAATGAAAACAGAAAAGCTATGCAGGAATTTGTTGAATTAGTTCCAACTCATTTAAATACAATTACACCAACAATTAGAAATGTTGTAATTAAGAGTAGACACTTCATGCTAAAAGAAGAGCATACTGCATTAGTTAAGGAACTAAATGAACTTCTAAAGGCTATGCCAGAAGAAAAATTTGAAGGTAAAAAGGTTCTTGTTACAGGTATTATCCTAGATAACAAAGATATCTTAGAAGTTTTAGAAGAAAACAATATTGCTATTGCATATGACAATGTTGCTCAGGAATCAAGACAGTTTATGACACTAGTACCTGAAAGAGGCGACAGTGCAATTGAAAGATTAGCAAGACAGTGGTCTGATTTAGAAGGTTGTACGCTTGCATATGATCCAGAAAAGAAACGTGGTTCAATGATAGTTAATGATGTTAAGAGACTTGGCCTAGATGGTATTATTTATGCATTAATGAAATTCTGCGATCCAGAAGAATACGATTATCCAGTAGTAAAGGATGATTTTGATGCAGCTGATATTCCAAACTTATATATAGAAGTTGAACAGGAATCATCAAATGCTGAGCAGATTAGAACAAGAGTACAGACTTTCGTTGAAATGTTAAGCTAATAAATAATGGAGGAAAAAAACACATGATTTTAACAAAAGAACATGAACTGGTACAGAAGGCAATAAGAGATTTTTGTAAACGTGAACTATACGATACAGACATTCCAGAAAAAATGGACCAGGAAGACATGGAAATGCCTAAAGATATGCTAGATAGATTAGCTAAATATAAGTTTAGCTCACCTTTAGTTCCGAAGGAATATGGTGGAGCAGGTGCTGACTATGTATCATATGCAATTATAATGGAAGAATTATCAAGAGCTGATTGTTCAACAGGTACTTACCTAACAGCAGGTGCTTCATTAGTAGCACTACCACTTCTATATTTTGGTACAGAAGAACAGAAACAGAAATATCTTAAGCCACTTGCAGAAGGCAAATTAGTTGGTGCATTCGGTTTAACTGAACCTGGTGCAGGTTCTGATGCTGGTGCTACAGCTACAACAGCAGTTTTAGATGGTGATGAATGGGTTATTAACGGTAGAAAATGTTGGATTACAAACGGACCATTCTGCGATTTTGCGGTAATCACTGCTGTAACAGAAAAAGGCAAGGGTACAAAAGGTATATCAACATTTATCATTGAAACTAAGTGGGACGGATTCTCACATGGTGCTCATGAAAACAAAATGGGGATCAGAGGAACAAGAACATCTGACCTGATATTTGAAGATCTAAGAGTGCCAAAAGAAAACTTATTAGGTGATTTAAACCAAGGATTTAAGGTTATGATGAAAACACTTGAATCAGGAAGAATTGGTGTAGCTGCTCAGGCTGTAGGTGTTGCTCAGAGTGCTTTAGATGAAGCTATTGAATATACTAAGGCTAGAAAACAGTTTGGAAAATCATTATCTAAGTTCCAGAATACTCAATTTACAGTTGCTGAAATGGCTACTAAAATTCAGGCAGCTAGACTATTAGTACATCATGCTGCACAGGTAAAAGATCATGGCGGATCTCCTGCTATCGAATCTTCTATGGCTAAATATTATGCTGCAGAGGTTGCTAATGAAGTTGCATACAAGGCACTACAGTTACACGGTGGATATGGTTATGTAAAAGACTACCGTATTGAAAGAATCTACAGAGATGCAAGAATCCTATCAATCTATGAAGGTACATCTCAGGTTCAGCAGATAGTTATCGCGGGAAATCTGTATAAATAATAACTAACAGATAGTATTTTGATTTGAAAAGTCATATTAAAGGGAGAAAAAATAATGAGAATTATTGCTTATAATGTCCAGGGGTACGAGGAGAAAGCTTTCGAAAAATGGGCTAAAGAAAACAATGTTGAAGTAGTTTGGGAAAGAAATTTAATTACACCAGAAACAGTTGAAAAAGCTAAGGGATTTGATGGAATTAGTACGCAGCAAGTTCCTCCTGTAAAAGATGAAGAAATCTATAAGAAATTAAAGGAGTATGGAATAAAGCAGATTTCATCAAGAACAGCTGGAGTAGATATGTTTGATTTAGATCTTGCGCGTGATTATGATGTAACAATCACAAATGTGCCAAGATATTCTCCTACTTCGATTGCTGAATTAGCATTAACTCATGCTATGTCTTTATTAAGAAATGTTAAGCGTATTGAAAGCGCAATGAAAAAGGGAGATTTCTCATGGAATCAAGATGTAATTTCTAAAACCATCGAAAGTTGTACAGTAGGTATTGTTGGTACAGGGTTTATAGGGCTAACAGCAGCAAAATTGTTTAAAGCTCTAGGTGTAAATGTAATTGGATACGATGTATATAAAAATCCTGATGCTGAAGGTGTACTAGAATATAGAGAAGATTTAGATGAGCTTTTAAAGGAATCAGATATCATTTCACTACATCTTCCACTAGTTGATTCAACATATCATCTACTTAATGAAAAGAATCTTCCACTACTAAAGGAAGGTGCTATCATCATTAACACTGGTCGTGGAGCATTAATTGATATGGATGCGTTATTACCATATTTAGAAGAAGGAAAATTGTCAGCTGGCCTAGATGTACTTGAAATTGAAACTTTATATGTAAATCAGAGAATTGACACAGATAAGATAAAAGATACTTATATTCCTAAATTAATGGAATTGGAAAATGTAAGATTAACAGGTCATTTTGCGTTTTTTACTGAATCTGCAGTAGAAGCTTTAGTTTCAACTTCTCTTGATAACATCAAATCTCAAATTGAGACTGGTCAAGCTCAGAATTGTAAAAATTAAGAGAATCATAAGGAGGAAGTTATAACAGTGTATGTATTAGGCATAGATATTGGATCAACAGCTTGTAAAGGTGTAGTTCTAAACGAAAATAAAGAAATCATAGCAAGTGGTATTATCCCATCAGGTACAGGTACTACTGGACCATCAAAACTACTTGAAGAAATTCAGAGTCAGTGCGGCTTGACTTCTGAAGATTTTGATAAAATCGTAGCAACTGGATATGGAAGAATGCAGTATGAAGAAGCTGACAAGCAAATCAGCGAACTTACATGTCACACAAGAGGCGTAGCATTTTTAGTTCCAGATGTAAGAACTATAATTGATATAGGAGGCCAGGACGCTAAGGCTATAAAAGTTGATAAAAAAGGTAAAATGCAAAACTTTGTCATGAATGATAAGTGTGCCGCCGGTACGGGACGTTTCTTGGATGTAATGGCCAATGTTTTGGAAACTAACATAAGCAATCTAGAAAAACTTGATAAGGCTTCTAACAGCGCCGTATCTATAAGTAGTACATGCACTGTATTTGCAGAATCAGAAGTAATATCCCATCTTTCTGCAAATGCAAGCGTTGAAGATATTGTAGCAGGCATCCATAACTCAGTAGCAAAGAGAGTTGCAAGTTTAGCAAAAAGAGTAGGAATTGCAGACAAAGTAGTGATGGTTGGTGGCGTTGCTAGAAATGGTGGCGTTGTAAGAGCAATGCAGGACGCTTTAGAAAAAGAAATAACAGTACCTCCAAATGCACAGCTAACAGGAGCAATTGGCGCTGCTCTATCAGCTTTGGAATTAAATAATTAAATAATTAAAACTCAATATTGTATAAATAACAAGCAGTCGTTGGGAAGATGTACGTCTAATCAAAATGTCTACAGATATGTAATAAGTTTGTAATAGTCCTCAAAACAAACAACGACCTCAAATTATTAATAACTGATGGCTGCTTGATATTTTTATACTAAAACAATTATATAGGGAGAAGGACAATGCAAGAAAAAGATAAGACAGGCAAGTATTTGACATCTGTGAGTCTTGGAACTGCAGCAGTATGGTTTTCTACACACTGTGGTGCAGGATTCGCATCTGGTACACAAGAGTTGCAGTATTTTGCAAATCATGGATGGTTTGGCCCATTAATGCCAATTATTTCGATGATTATACTTGGTATAACTTATTATATTTGCCTTGAAACAGCTAGACAAACTAAGACATACAATTATGATGGTTGGTCAAAACTAGCTTTTGAACCATATGGTAAGTTCTTTTCATTTTGCATGGAAATAGGAGCACTAGTTGTAACCGTTTCAGCATCTGCTGCATCTATAGCATCAGGAGCTAACTTAATTCATCAGACCTTTGGATTACCAATATTTTTAGGATCAGTAATAATGTTTGCAATTATTACTCTTTTATGTATATTTGGCGAAAAGGTAGTAAGAAACAATGCTATTATTATGACTATATTGATTATCAGTATATTGTCAATCATTTTAATTTTAGGATTAGTTAAATTTGGTCCAAACATAGCAAAACTATTTTCAGAAGGTTACGTTAATCCAGAAGCACCTACTTGGAGTGTGACTGGCTCTGCTGGAAGTCAAAAAGGATCATTCTTTAATGCATTGATTTGGGCGTTAACTTATGTTGGATTCCAGTTTGCAGCAATTGGAGGTATAGCAACATCATTTAAGGGAGCTATATCTAAGAAAGAAAGTAAGGGAGCAATTGGAATAGGTATAGTTTTAAATACATTGATGCTTGTTGGTGTATGTATGCTAATCTTTTCAGGTATGCCTGAAATTTTCACTAATGAAGAGGCAAGATTACTTCCAACAATATATATGGTAAATAAAATAGATGTGCCTTTATTAAATGTAATATATCCATTGCTTTTATTCCTAGCACTTATTACTACAGCCGTAGGACTAGTGTTTGGAATGGTAGAAAGATTGAGTCCACATATTCTTAAGAACATGAAAAATCAAGTAGCTAAAAAAGCAATTATTACAATCGTTTGTCTATTAGTATGCTATGGTATTTCTCAGTTAGGTTTAATGTGGGTAATTCAGGTAGCTTACAAATACCTTGGAATTTTCAGTTGGATATTCTTAATTGTACCAATTTGGATCTTAGGGTTTAAGAATATCAAGAAGAGAGATAAAGGAGAAATTTAATTATGGATAAGAAAAAAGGCGGAATAGATTTCATATTCGTTGGACTTGCGTTATTTGCAATGTTTTTCGGAGCTGGTAACCTTATTTTCCCACCTGAACTTGGTGTAAAATCTGGTCCAATGTGGTTTATTGGTTTCCTTTGTTTCCTAATTGCTGATGCTGGTCTTGCAGTACTTGGCGTTATCGCAATGGGTAAAGTTGATGGTGATATCAACAATGTTACAGGAACAATTGGTAAAAAAGCAGCAGTAATCCTTAATACAGTAGTAATACTTTGTATTGGACCTGGGGTAGCTATTCCAAGAACTGCTACAGTTTCTTATGGACTTGGTGCAGCTCCAGTATTCCACTTAGCACCAGATGGATTACCACTAGCTGTTTACTCAGTAATTTTCTTTGTTGTTGTATTAGCATTAACAATCAAGCCTTCAAAGGTTGTTGACATTGTTGGTAAATTCTTAACACCGTTCCTAGTAATTGCATTACTAGTGCTAATCATCATGGGATTTGTAAATCCTGGCGGAAGCGTTCAGGATCCTATCGATGGATTTAATGCCGCAGAAGTTGTTAAATATGGTATCAACCAAGGATATCAGACAATGGATGGTATGGCATCATTATTCTTTGGAATTATTATTATCATGGCTATTCGTGGCAATGGTCATACAGATAAAAAGGTTGTTACTAGAGAAGTCTTAAAATCAAGTATCGTAGCTGGAGCTTTACTATTCATCGTTTACGGTGGTCTAGCTTACTTAGGAGCTACAACAGGTACTTTATGGAAGGCAGATGTTGCTGCTGGAACTATCGATCAGGCTGGATTAGTAACAAATATTATTGATAACCTAATGGGATACCCAGGAACAGTTATTTTAGGTATCGCAGTATTACTAGCTTGTCTAACAACTGCTATTGGTTTAACATCATCAGCAGCTGACTATTTCTCAGGTTTTGCTAAAGAAGAAAACAGAGAAAAAACTTACAAAATCGTTTGTGTACTTGTATGCGTAGTTTCAGGACTACTTGCTAACCTAGGTTTAGCTCAGATTTTAGCAATCGCAGCTCCAATTTTAGGCTTAGTATATCCTCTAGTAGTGTTCTTACTAATCGCATCATTATTTAGAAAATGGTTACGTAAGAAAAGTGCATATGTACTTGGATCAATTGGTGCATTTGTTACAAGCTTACTATCAGTATTAGCAGCAGAAAACGGCGGATTCTTTGGAATCAAGGTTGCAGCATTTGACTTTGTTAAGAGCATGCCTCTTGACAGCTATGGATTTAACTGGGTAGTTCCTACATTAATTTTGATGATTATTGGATGCTTAGTTCCAAGTAAAGAAATTGATCAAGTTGAATAATATTTATGGATAAATAATATAAATCCCCCTCAAAAAATATAAAGAATTAAGTAAAAGTTTTATTTTCATAAATACATTTAAAATCTAAAACAAGAAGTACTGGCTAAATGGTCAGACTTCTTGTTTTTTGATTAACAATATTTTTTTATGAGTTAACTTTTGTTTTTTGAAGACATTAAATTAATAGCTATAATTACTACTGCTATTAAAGATATCCAAAATGGGATTGCTGCAAAACTTAAAAATAATAAAAGATTATATTCTGCTACGTTCTCAATTAATTTGAAAAAGAAAAATAATGTGGATATTAAAAAAGCACATAAATGATTTGAATTCATTATACATTTCCTCCTATTTTGTTTAAAAATAACTTTATCTAATTAAAACAAAATGAAAGTGCATAAGTCAATATATTAACAAAATCTTTAGAATTCTTTAGATTTACTTTAGTAAAATAAAGAGTTTTGACTTTTTATTTGAAATAATTTACAGATTTGAGAGCGCCAAATAGTTTTTCTCTGCAATCTGGAAAGGTATCTTGAATTTGATTTAAAGTATTTGAAGCTGTGGTGCGTGCAGTAGTTTTATCTGCAGGACAAGGGTTTTTGACAACAGGCAATTTCATAAGCTGTTGAAATTTAATTATATCTGCTTCAGGTACGTAAAGAAGTGGTCTTATCATGGTCAAACCTGTTTCTGACATATTATACTTAGGCTCCATAGTATGAAAACGTCCTTCATAAAATAGGCTTAAGATAAATGTATCTAGAAAATCATCTCGGTGATGACCGTAGGCTAGTTTATTACAACCTAGTTTTAAAATCTCTTTATTTAATATACCTTTTCTCATCTTAGAACACATAGAGCATGGATTTTGCTCATTTCGCTCTTCAAATATAACTTGGCCTAGCCTAGTTTTTATCCGTGTAAATGGGATATTAAGCTTGTCACATAAAGCTTTTATAGGTGATGGATCAAATCCTTCAAAGCCCATATCTACCATTACGGCCTCTATGGTAAAATCAGCATCTTTAAATTTAGAAAGTCCGTGAAGGGCATAAAGAAGAGTCAAGCTATCTTTGCCGCCAGAAATACCAACTGCTATTTTATCACCAGGCTCTATCATTTTATATTCTTCAACTGCTTTTTTAGTTCTTGCATATAGTTTAGATAAATTCATAATAATAATTCCTTTTGTTTATTTCTCTTTGTACTGTATCATAGGAGATATTTGATGTAAAGGATTAATGGCTTAGTTGCTGGACATTTGTACAGTAACTTTTGGTTTTCTGTGGGAACTTCATAGCATGTCTAACAATCAGATATTAATCAGATATAAATGTAATTTATTGCCATTTGTATATGACTATCTAGTGGAGCGAATGGTAAAATATGGTGAAAATACATGAGAAAGAAGGCGAAAGATTATGAGTAAAATTTATCTGAAAAAGGATCTGTCTCAACCCAGCATACGATTAATGTAGATATTTTAGCAAAAGGTGTAAGGCTTGATGTGGTTTTCGAGGACAATGATACAATCTACAATATTGAAATGCAGTGTATCAATAAGCCATACCTTCCTCAAAGAGCAAGGTGCTACAGCTCTCAATTAGATCTAGAGCAGTTTTAAAAAGGCGATAGTTATACCAAATTAAAAGACAGCTTTGTTATTTTTTTATATACTTTTGATCCCTTTGGAGAAGGATATAGCGTGTATGAATTTGAGACTTATGATAAAAAAACATCAATTGCAATTAAACGACGGAAGGTTTACAATATGCGTAAATTCAACGAGTAAAGAAAATGGTATTTCAAAAGAATTAACAAGTCTATTTACGTATATGATAGATAGTCAGATTGATGAAAGTGATAGTTTTTTGATAGAACTAGAAAATGAAATATCCATTTTAAATCGTGAAGATGGAGAATGAAGGACAAATCATGAGACTAGATGAAAAAATAGCATTAGAGAAAGAAGAAGCTTTAGCTAAAGGAATTGAATTAGGCAAATATGAAATTGCAAAGAGCCTGAAATCAATGGGTTATCCAATTGAAGAGATTTTAAAAGTCACTGGTTTAACACCAGAAGAAGTTAAAAAGTAAAACGTTTACTAACAATAAAAGAGAAATGTTAGTAAACGTTTTTTATTGGTATATTATTAGTATTTGTTGTAGTGGTTTGCGATAGGTAAAATGCATAGGCTTATAACGATGGCGATGATAGAAGCAGTTATAAATAATGAAGTGCCTGATAGTAGAGAAACTAGCATAGCAGATAAAAACTGCCCTCCAAACATTGCCATGGTGCAGAAGCTAGCATTTAAGCCTTTGCGGGCCGGAGTGCTCTTGTTGACAACAAGACTGTTGAAAAGCGGAGTGGACATTCCAAAGCCTAGACCCATAAAGACGATAGCTATACCTAGGATCACAGGTGATGATGAAATAAAGTATAGCAGGTATGCTATTGAGTAACATAAAAATGCTACAGCTAGGCAGCCTTTGGCCTGAATTTTTGCTACAATTTTAGGCATACATCCTGCCGCTAAAACGGCAATTAAGTCAAGTGCAGCAAGGTAGTAGCCTGTAAAAGCTGGACTATAGCCCAAATCATTTTGCAAGTACAGTGGCAAAGAAACCATTGCAGTGAAGAACATAAGCATGCCTAAAAATGCTGTTAAAAGCACTAGTGGAAGAGGGACCCCCTTATTTACCTCTTCTGCTTGATCTTCTTCTTGACTAGATTGAGCTATGGGCCCTATTTTAGGAATAAATAAAACCATCATAAGTAATGCAAGAAAACCTATACCGTAAATGAAGAAAGGACTTTTCCAAGAAATGTTGGCTAAAAATCCACTTACACCTAAGAAGATAACTCCGCCAAACTCCATAGACATTCCTTGCATAGCTATGATTTTAAGTTGTTTTTCGCCTTCAAAGAAGCTAGCGATAAGAGTCATGCTTGAGCTCATAATTGCTGCAGTTGCAGCGCCAAGCAAGAATCTATCGATAAATAATAAAATTGTAGATGGCATAAATGCGCCAGCTACGCCAAAGATTGCGTAAAGTAAAAGTCCGCCTAAAGCAATTTTATATGGACCTGTTTTATCGATTAGTTTGCCGAAAAATATGGCCGTCACTACAACGCCAAGGGCTGGGGCAGTTACAAGCCAAGAAGCAAAGTTGCCTAAGCCGTAAACTTTGCCGATTTCAGGCAAGGCAGGTGTAATAGCGTTACCTACCATAACAGTTAAGCTGCTCATAAGCATAATAGCGGCGATACCAAGTCCACCTATTTGTTTTTTAGAAGTATCCATACTAAACCTCCTAATAAAAAAGAAACATCCATTTATATTAGATGTTTCTTGAAGTTTTATATTTTACATATGAAAAAAGAAAGCATCTAAATATAAAGTATATACGCTTTCTTCTCTCATCCAGACTTCACTGTTGGCTTCGTGATTTAAACGAATTAGCTTGCGCTCGCGGGCTATACCGCCAGTAGAGTAAATGACTCATTTTAGAAGAAATTTTGTTTATATGTTTATGATAACAAAATTTGCTGATGATTGCAAATACTTGTACATGGTTTATAAGATTTTCTTTAATTTTTCGATGAGTCCTAAGTCTGCAGGAAGCCATGGGACTGAGTCTAAGGTTTTAGCTGTTAGCCATGTGGCATCGTCGTGTTCTTTTAGGACAAACTCATCTGATAATGGCGCGCAAATATAGCAGTACATGGTCAGGTGAAATGTTGGGTAGTCGTATTCAACTGTGTCAAATAGTTCTTCTACGAGAATGGCAGCATCTAGTTCTTCTTTTATTTCGCGAATTAAGGCTTGTTCTTTGGACTCACCTTCTTCGATTTTACCTCCAGGAAATTCCCAGCCACCTTTAAACTCACCGTAGCCTCGTTTTGTGGCAAAGATTTTATCATCTTTTTTTATAATTGCTGCTACTACTTTTATTGATTTCATTTTATTCTCCTACTATGTATTCGTAAATATCTTCTCTCACTGGATGCTCAAGATTGTAAGTGATCTCAAAGGCGTTGTCATTGGATTTTTTTAATAAAACTTTTTTAGGAGTACCAACGGCATTTATTTCACCTAAGAAATAGAATTCTTTTGCTTCCTTGTCATCCTTATTTTTTCTTACAAATAGATATATTTTATTGTCTTTGTCTTCTAAAGTTCTTTTATATATATGATCAGCATCTGGCGAATTAATGTCTCTTGGATGCTTTGAAAAAGCTATAAGTTCTTTGTTTGAAATGAATCTATCTTCATAAGCTATGGCATCGTGAGCTTTTTCGTAGTTGATAAATACTGGAAGAGTTTTAGTTTTTTTATCGTAAAAATATCCCCCAATATTTAGAGCTGTTAAATTCTGTTTCCAGTTAAGAAGACGGCAGACATCTTCGTAATTGTACTTTTGATAAAGCTGTAGATTGCTGTTATTGTATCTATCTGAGTAATTTATCATATATCTAGAAATACCAAAACTGATAACCTCAAGAAGCTGAGTTTTAAAATCATTATTATTTAGCATTTGTTTAAATTCATCAGTTATAGATAATGAATTTTCATTTATAAAGCTGCAACTGAATTTTTTTCTATCTGTAGAATTTAAAAAGCTAAAATTAAGATTATCTAAAACAGATTCTTCTTCCTCAAGGGAAACATCTATATTGTAAATGGCTTTCATAGTAGATTTGAACTTTTCCATTAAGTTTTCATCACCATCATTTACAAGAATAGATAGTAATACTAGCTCATGAATACGTTTGCCTTTAGCAAATTTAGTTGAAACATAAGTTAGAATTTGCTCCTGTGTATCTGATAAAACTGTATGATAATCTTCCTTATCGTATTTTGCAAGAAAGTTATGGTAACATCCAAATTTATCAAATATCTTTGTTGGGTCAATTGAGCCGTGATTGTCAAAATCCATAATCGATGGAATGTGGCCTAATCTATATTTTAAGTTTTTATATGCTTCAGTTAATAATTTAGTATTATTAGTTTTGGCAGTATCGATGGAGTTGTAAATACGTTTTCTTGAAATTTCATCAAAATGAATACTAGAACTGCCAGGTATTACTCTAGTTCCTGAAGAAACGTATCTTCTCATAGTATCCTTGTTATAGCTTCTGTCTCCAGAAAGAGCAATAGGAATCATAAAGTTATTAGTATAATTACCTATAAAATCCAAGATAATTACAAACTCTTTTCCATCGCTTTTACGCAGGCCTCTCCCAAGCTGCTGAACAAAAACTATAGGAGACTGAGTAGGTCTAAGCATGATAATTTGATTTACTTCAGGAATATCTACACCTTCGTTGAAAATATCAACAGTGAAAATATAGTCTAAGTAATCATCTCTAGTATCGCTTACAAGTCTATCTATAGCATCTTCCCTTGCAGTCTGGCTATCTTCTCCTGAAAGATCAACAGCTTTATAGCCTCTCTCATTAAACTTGTTTGAAAGCTCTTTTGATTCCCTTTTAGAGCTACAAAAAACAAGGCCTTTTACTCGGTTTCCGCTATAGCCGTAATAGTTGATTTTTTCTATTATATAATCGACTCTATCGTCACAAACTAAATAAGTGAAGTTTTTTAAACCTGTAGAATCATTAAAAACTTCACCGTTAATTTCCAAATCGCTTATACCAAAATAGTGAAATGGACATAGCAAATTCTCAGAAAGAGCATCTTTTAAACGGATTTCATAGGCGATATTGTGATCAAAAAGCTTGAAAATATCAAACCCATCAGTACGCTCAGGACTTGCAGTCATGCCTAAATAAAAATTAGGTTCGAAATATTCCATAACCTTTTGGTGCTGCATAGCGCCGGCACGATGTACTTCGTCAATTACGATTACATCAAAAGCCTTTTTATCAAAGCTACTTAAAACCTCATCTTTAGCCATAGTCTGGACAGTTGCAAATAAAAGTTCTTTATCCATATCCTTTGAAGAACCAGAAATAAGGCCGTAGCCTTTAGTGTCTCCAAATACTTTTTGATAACTACTTAAAGCTTGCTTTGCAATTTGCTCTCTATGTACTAAAAATAAAGCTCGCTTTGGTTTCATCTGTCTTAAAGCAAAAGCAGAGGCGTAAGTTTTACCAGTACCAGTAGCAGAAACTAGCAAGGCGCGATTTTGATTATTTGCTATAAGCTGATTTAAATTATCTATGAAAGAAACTTGCATGGAGTTAGGTTCAAGTTTGTACTGATCAAGGGAAGGAATGGCAGTTTGGCGTGTTATAGCCTTTTGTTCTTCGTAGATTTGTGTATAAGTGTCAATCCATCCATCAAGAGATCTAGCCTTATCCCATAAATAATTAAACTCAATACGCATTTCCCTTAAATATTCACCTTGAGTAGTAGCAACTATCTTAGTATTCCATTCTTTATTGATAGTTAAGGCTTTTGCGGTTAGATTAGAGCTACCTACGATAATCTTGTAGATTTCACCTTCTCTAAACATGTATCCTTTAGTGTGAAAACCTTGATTTTCAGTGCCTACACAATACATGCGAACTTCCACATTAGAAAGCTCATTTAATTTGCGCAATGCCTTAGGCTCACTAAAAGTTAAATAGTCAGTAGTTAAAATACGTCCTTTAATTCCCTTTGCTTCAAGTTCTTTTAGTGTTTGTAAAAGAGGTGCAATACCTCCTTCAGTAATAAAAGCAACGCTAATAAAAAACTCGTCACAATTTCTTAGCTCCTGCTCGATGGCAGAAACGACTTTGCGTCCTTCTTTATAGTCGTTTGAAATAAACTGAGGTTTAAAATCGGGATCAGAATTTATATTGTAATCTATGAAAGCAGTTTGAATACCTGCCTCTATTTGAGAAACCTTTTTTTCCATAAATATATCCTTTCAAATGATCTTATTTTTGATTATACCAGATTACAATATTTTTTGTGTTAAAATATATATAAAGGAGAAGATGTTATGCAATATACACACGTTAAGCACGAATTTGAGCCAGTATATGATAGCAATTCAAAAGTATTAATACTTGGAACATTTCCGTCAGTTAAATCAAGAGAACAAAACTTTTATTATGGACATAAGCAAAATAGGTTTTGGAAACTAATTGCAAAGCTTACAAGTGAAGATGTTCCACATACTATTGAAGAAAAAAAGAATATGCTTTTAAAACATCATATTGCAATTTGGGATGTAGTAAGCAAATGTGATATTAAAGGTTCAAGCGATAGCTCTATAAAAAATGTAGTTGCAGCAGATATTAAAACTATGTTGAAGAATACAGATATTATCGCTATATATGGTAATGGAGCTAAAGCCTGCCAACTCTATGATAAATATGTAAAGAAATCTACAGGTATAGAAATTATAAAGTTGCCTTCTACAAGTCCAGCAAATGCAGCATACAGTATAGAAAAACTAGAAGAAAAGTGGAAAGAAATACTTAAAATAACAAAACTGTAATATAAAGCAATGTTACAATATTGAAATGAAAAAATTACTGTAGTTACGTTATAATGAAATTGCGTTTAAAAAACGCGACATATGTTAACACTTTTGTCGGTATATGAAATGTGAAACTACTTTGTAAATTATTTGGATGAAGACATAAAAGATATCAATTGATTTGGTGAGATGTTGACAAAGTGTTAAAGACCCCCCCTACCGGTATTTTAAGCCTCATAAAATACCGGTTACCTTTGCAAAAAAAAAGAAGCAGTTATCAGAACCTGCTTCTTTTTTTTATTTCATATTTTTTAAAAATGCTATGTAACCTTTGTAGCCTTCGTAGATATCTGATTTACTTGATACTTCCCAAGGAGCATGCATATTTAAAACTGCTATACCACTATCAATTACATTCATACCATAGTTTGCAAGAATATATGCGATAGTACCGCCGCCTCCTTTGTCAACTTTACCAAGTTCAGCAGTCTGAAAACCTACATTAGCATCGTCTAATACCTTTCTTAAAGCTGCTATGTATTCAGCGTTTGCGTCGTTTGAGCCAGACTTACCACGAGCACCAGTGTACTTGTTAAAGACAAGACCCTTACCAAAATATGCCGCATTTTTACTATCAAAAGCTCCTTGGTATGTAGGGTCATATGCAGCACTTACATCTGATGAAAGCATAAATGAGTTAGCTAGTGCACGGCGAAGTTTTAGTTCAGAATAATCTCCTGTTAGATTCATAATTTCAGCAACTGTATTTTCAAAAAATCTTGATTCCATGCCTGTAGCTCCTACACTTCCGATTTCTTCTTTATCTACAAGAAGACATACACCGCTACGATCTAAATTGTTTGCATCTAAAATAGCCATTAGTGATGGATATGCACATACTCTATCGTCTTGACCGTATCCTATAACCATACTTCTATCAAGGCCACAGTCACGAGCTGCACCAGCTGGAACCACTTCAAGCTCAGCAGATAGGAAATCATCTTCTGTGATATCGTATTTGTTTTTTAGAAGTTTTAGTATGTTTGCTTTAACTAAATCTGTTTTCTTTTCCTCGTCAGTTTCTTTTAGAGGAGTGCTTCCAAATAGGATATCTAGGTTTTCGCCTTCGATTACTGTTGCAGCTTTTTTATTTAACTGTTCACCTGCTAGATGCACAAGCAAATCAGTTACACAAAACACGGGATCACTTGCTTCTTCGCCAATAGAAATCTCTACTATAGTGCCATCCTTTTTAGCTACTACTCCGTGAATTGCAAGAGGCAATGTAACCCATTGATATTTTTTGATACCGCCATAATAATGAGTGTCTAAATATGCAAGTTCATTTGCTTCATAAAGTGGATTTTGTTTTATATCCATACGAGGAGAATCTATATGTGCACCTAAGATGTTCATACCTTGGCTTATTGGTGCTTTACCGATGACAAACGCCATAAAGGCTTTGCCCATACATGTGCTATAGATTTTATCTCCAGTTTTTAGAGGTGTATTATTTTTAATAAATTCATTTAGATTTTTAAAACCGTTTGCTTCAGCCAGTTTTGTTGCTAGCTTAACGCAGTGACGTTCTGTTTTACCTTTTGTTATAAATTCCTTGTAACCTTCTGAAAAATTATGTACTTTTTTTAAAGTTTCTTGATCATAAGTTGTCCAAAGATTTTCCTTTGCCATATTCTTAACTTCCTTTCTATTATTATTCTAATTCTAGTGATATAATACTATATAAATGTGAATAATGTAAAGAAGGGAGCAAGTGTATTATGAAATGTTATGAAATAGTATTTAGTCCTACTGGTGGAACTAAGAAAATCGCAGATATCTTGGGAGATATTTTCAATTCTAACAGAGAATATGTAGATTTGACTAAGCCTTATTTCGAGCCTTTGGATTTTGATGTTAAATCTGAGGATATATGCATTTTTGCTGTTCCGTCTTTTGGTGGTAGAGTTCCCCAAATTGCAAGGGACCGTATAAAGATGATAAATGGAAATGGTGCTAAGGCTGTGTGCATTTGTGTTTATGGTAATAGAGCTTATGATGATACTTTGTTAGAGCTTGTAGATATTTGTAGCGAAGCAAATTTTAATGTATTTGCTGCAGAAGCTGCGATTGCGGAACACTCTATTATGAGGCAGTTTGCTACTGGTAGACCTGATGCTGATGATATGCATACCTTAGAAAAATTTGCTGTTAAAATTAAGGCAAAATTTGAAAGTGATTGTGTTGATATAAAAGCGACGGTGCCTGGTAATAGGCCATATATAAAGTATGCTGACATTCCTATGGTACCAAAAGGAAGTATAAAATGTAGCAACTGTGGTCTTTGCGCAAGGGAATGTCCTGTAGGTGCAATTAATTCTAAAACTCCACGTAAGACTGATGCTAAACAGTGTATTTCATGTATGAAGTGCGTTTTTATATGTTCTAAAAATGCTCGTAAAGTGAGTTCACTTGTTCTTAAAGCAGCTTATAAGAAGATGGGTAAACTTTTTGAAATCCGTAAAGAAAGTGAGTTATTTATATGAAGATAGTGACTTTTAGTTATGAGAGCCGTGAACAAATTGGTTATTTGGTAGACCATGAGCAGAGGGTGTTACCTTTTGCTAAGGTTGGTATTTTGTGTGACTCGGTAAATGAACTTATTGAAAGATATCCCTTAAATGAACTTTTGAAGATTGTGGAAATAAACGAATCAAAGGTGGACATTTTAGAAGAAAGTATTGACCGTAAAGATGTATCATTGTGTGCTCCTATTCCATGTCCAAAGCAGGATATTATTTGTCTTGGTATTAATTATCTTGCTCATGCAGAGGAGTCAGCTCGTTATAAAAAGGAGGCTTTTGATAGGGAAAAGGTATATCCGATTTATTTTTCTAAGAGGGTAAATCGCGCTGTAGCTGACGGTGAGTCTATTGATGCTCATGTTGATATGCTAGAAAATCTTGATTACGAATGCGAGCTTGCAGTAGTTACTTGCGGAAACTGTAAAAAAGCTACACCCAAAACGGTTAAAGACTACATTTTCGGATACACTATTGTTAACGACATAAGCGCTCGCGAAATTCAGACTCGCCACAAGCAGTGGTATTTTGGTAAAAGCTTAGACGATTTTACGCCTATTGGCCCTTGTATTGTAACTGCTGACGAGATTTCATATCCGCCTAAACTTGCCATCAAGTCATATGTCAACGGTCAGCTTCGCCAGGACAGCAACACTGAACTTTTGATTAATAACATCGATTATATTATCACTGAGCTTAGCCGCGGAATGACTCTTTTGCCTGCCACAATTATTTCTACAGGCACACCTGCTGGTGTTGGCATGGGTTTTGAGCCTCCAAAGTTTCTTAAGCCAGGTGATGTGGTAACATGTCAGATTGAGGCTATAGGCACTCTTACTAATACTATTATGGATAAAAGGAGATAATAATGAAGTACAAAAGTTTATTTACACCGATAAAAATCGGAAATTGTGAAATTAAAAACCGCTTTGCTATGGCGCCTATGGGGCCTTTAGGACTAGCCGATGCAGAGGGTGGTTTTAACCAGAGAGGTATAGACTACTATACAGAAAGAGCAAAGGGAGGTACTGGACTTATTATAACTGGAGTTACTTTTTCTGACTGTGAAGTAGAAACTCAGAGTATGCCAAACTGTCCAAACTCAACATATAATCCAGTTCACTTTGTAAGAACTAGTAGAGAGATGACTGAAAGAGTTCATGCATATGGCAGTAAGATTTTTTTAATGATGTCTGCAGGATTTGGTAGAGTAACTATTCCTACTAATCTTGGAGAATTTCCACCAGTTGCACCATCAGAGATTCCTCATAGATGGCTTGATAAGATGTGCAGACCTTTGACAAAGGAAGAAATTAAAAGTATCGTTAAGTCATTTGGTGACGGTGCATATAATGCGAAGCGTGCCGGATTTGATGGTGTTGAAATTCATGCTGTTCATGAAGGATATTTATTAGATCAATTTGCTATTTCTATGTTCAATTTAAGAAATGATGAATATGGTGGATCACTAGAAAATAGATTGAGATTTGCTAAGGAAGTAGTAGAAGAGATTAAGCAACGTTGCGGACAAGATTTCCCAGTAGCATTAAGATTTAGTGTTAAGAGCATGATTAAAAATTGGAGAGAAGGTGCTCTACCTGGAGAAGAATTTGAAGAAAAGGGAAGGGATATTCAAGAAGGTTTAGAAGCAGCAAAACTGTTAGTTGAATATGGATATGACGCTCTTGATACAGATGTTGGTACATACGATGCTTGGTGGTGGAATCATCCGCCAATGTATCAGGAAAAGGGTCTATTTAGGGAATATTGTAGAATGGTTAAAGAAGTGGTAGATGTTCCCGTTTTATGTGCAGGCCGTATGGACGTGCCAGAGATGGCTCAAGAAGCAGTAGAAACTGGAGCTTGTGACATCGTAAGCCTAGGTAGACCTTTATTAGCAGATCCTGACTATGTAAATAAATTGCGTTCAAATAGATATGATGAAGTACGTCCTTGTATCTCTTGTCAGGAAGGTTGCATGGGAAGAATACAAGAATACTCTATGATTAACTGTGCTGTAAATCCACAAGCAGCAAGAGAGAGAGCTATGCATTATGAACCAATCCTTAAGGAAAAAAAGGTTCTTATTGTAGGTGGAGGTGTTGCCGGCTGTGAAGCAGCTAGAGTTTTAGCTGTTAGAGGCCATAAAGCAGTATTATTTGAAAAAGGTGATAAGTTAGGCGGTAATTTAATTCCTGGAGGAGCACCTGATTTTAAGGAAGATGATATTGCACTTGCAAAATGGTATACAAGACAGCTTGAAATTTTAGGCGTTGAAGTGAATTTAAATACAGAAGTTAGTGCTAAAGATATTTTAGAAAGTAAATATGATACAGTTATTATTGCCACAGGCTCTAAGCCAAAGGTATTTGCCTTAGGAGATGATAATAGAGTTTATACTGCAGCTGATGTACTGCTAGAAAAGGAAAATCCAGGGGATACTACTGCTGTAATAGGTGGAGGCCTAGTTGGCTGTGAAACTGCATTGTGGCTATCACAGCAGGGTAAAAAAGTCACATTAATAGAAGCGTTAGACAGCTTACTTGCAATAAACGGACCTCTATGCCATGCTAACAAGGATATGCTTGAAAAACTTGTACCATATAATGGAGTTGATGTTGTTACAGGAGCTAAGGTAACAAGCTTTAAAGATGGTAAGCTAACTTATGAAACTAGAGAAGGTGACTTTAAAAAGATTGATTGTGATAGTGTAGTTTTAGCTATTGGTTATAAAGAAGAAAACGATTTATATCATCAGTTAGAGTTTGAAGTGCCTGAGATTTATCTTTTAGGAGATGCAAAGAAGGTTTCAAATATAATGTATGGAATTTGGGATGCTTTTGAGGTCGCAAATCATATTTAATAAACTATCTTGTTATGGTTGATAAGTTAAAAAAAGAATATAATATTTCTTGAGAATCGGCGCATAATTCTCAAATTGTAAATGCATATAGCGTGTATAATATTACATATAGTACGGCGAAATTATGTGATTACGTTAAAAAAACGCTTTTTCATATGTGGAAAAGTGTTTTTTTATACATAATTTTGTAAAATATACTTGAGAAACACTATTGCAAGTGTTATACTAACAAACATCATGAGTTATTAAATAAAAAGGGAGTAGAGATGGGAAACAAAAACAATGAAAAGAAAAAATATCTGCCAATGTTCCTAATTCCATCAATTATTGGTATTTTATTATTTATGATTCCTGTAAAATATCAAGGTGAATGGACAATATGTGTTAAGATTGTTGCAGATATAATAGGTACAGCTCTTGCAAATGTATTGCCGATTTTATGCGTATCAATTATTACAGTTTCAGCTGTATTATCAGTAATATCACTTGCTAAGCCAAAATTTATAACAGAACATCCAGTGTTAAAAGATACTTTTTCAGTATCTCCTGTATGGGTTTTAGTAAGAGTAATTGGAGCTATTTTCGTATGGCTTACATTTTTAGGTGTGGGCAGCAAATCCGAAGGAAGCTTTATGTATATGATTACAGAAGGTGGGGCTGGTGGATTTGTACTATCAGATCTTCTTACTGTATTGGTAATTATTTTTGCAATTGCAGGTTTATTACTACCACTACTTTTAGATTTTGGTTTACTTGAGTTTGTAGGTGCTATGCTTACAAAGATTATGAGGCCACTGTTTAAGATTCCGGGAAGAGCTGCAGTTGATTGCTTTACATCTTGGATTGGTGATGGAACTCTTGGAGTGATGCTAACTTGTAATCAGTATGAAGGTGGTTACTATTCAGCTAGAGAAGCTTCAATTATAGCAACAACATTTTCAGCCGTATCTATAACATTTAGTATTGTAGTATTAGCACAGGTTGATATGATGCAGTATTTTGGATTATATTATCTTGTCATTTGTTTAATAGGTATTGTCTGTGCAATTATTTCACCTAGAATACCACCTTTATCTAGAAAAAAAGATACTTATATGGTAGAAGGCAAGGCGATGGCAGAAGACATTCCTGAGCAGTATAGCTCAAACTTTGAATATGGTATGGATCTTGCGTTAACAAGAGTCTCAGAACACAAAGGTGTTGGACAGTTTATTCAAAATGGATTAAAAAATGCTGTTGGTATGTGGTTTGGAGTGTTACCTACAGTTATGGCTATAGGTACTATTGCGTTATTACTAGCAAACAACACACCTATATTTGAAATCTTAGGTAAGCCGTTTTTACCGCTTTTAGAACTATTACAAGTGCCTGAAGCAGTAGAGGCATCTAAGACTATGGTAGTTGGTTTTACAGATATGTTCACACCAACAATTATTGCAGCTGAAAGTATTGCAAGTGAGATGACAAGATTTATCGTAGCAGTAGTTTCTGTTACTCAGCTTATTTATTTATCAGAAGTAGGAGGATTAATATTAGGCTCAAAGTTACCAGTTAAATTATGGGAACTATTTGTTATCTTCTTAGAAAGAACAATTATAAGTTTACTAATTGTATGTCCAATAGCTCATTTAATATTCTAAATTGATATTTTAATGATTATACAAATTTGGATTCGCTTTTGCGGATCCAAATTTTTTTGCTGTTATGGAAATTTTCTAATCGTTGAGATGAGTAGATTGTTGTGATATAATATTTTGGCTTAAAATATAGATGGAGGGTTAATAATTATATGCATTTAGATTATTTGATAATAGATTTGTCTTTGGTTTTAATAGTAGCAAGTGTGGCTACTCTTGTTATGAAGAAGCTAAAGCAACCTATGGTACTTGGGTATATTATAGCAGGATTTATAATAAGCCCTAATTTTGAATATTTTCTTAATATTATAAAGGGTGGCACTATAACTTCTTGGGCTGAAGTTGGGATAATATTTTTGATGTTTGCTTTAGGTCTTGAGTTTAGTTTTAAGAAAATAGCAAATGTAGGCGGCAGTGCATTTGTTACAGCTTTTACAGTAATGTCAGCAATGATGTTAATAGGTTTTGGTGTAGGTCAGCTTATGGGATGGGCTACTATGGATTGCATATTCCTTGGAGGGATGTTATCCATGTCATCTACCATGATTATCTTAAAAGCATACGAAGAATATCATTTAAAAAAAGAAAAATTTGCACAGTTAGTTTTAGGCACTTTAGTCCTTGAAGATATAGCTGGGATTTTTATGATAATTATACTTACGACTATTTCTGTTAGTAAAAATGTATCAGGAGTGGCTCTTGTTTCAGAAATAGGCATGCTTCTTGTACTTTTAGTCGTATGGTTAGTAGTTGGAATATATTTGATACCTACATTTTTAAAGAAAATTGATAAGCTTTTAAATGAGGAACTTTTAATTATAATTTCTCTTGGAATTTGTATGGCTATGGTAATGATTGCAAACTTTATTGGATTTTCAAGTGCTTTAGGAGCATTTATGGCAGGCTCAATCCTTGCTGGAACAGTTAAAGCCGGAAGAATAGAGCAGCTTGTTAAGCCTATAAAAGATTTATTTGGAGCTGTATTTTTTATTTCTGTAGGTATGCTAATCGAACCTGATTTACTTATTAAATATATTGTACCAATTATAATAATTACAATTGTGACAATTGTGGGACAGATGACATTTGCAACTTTAGGTATGCTTCTTTCAGGTCAGTCTCTTAGAACTGCTATCAGAGGTGGTTTTAGTATGGTGCAGATTGGAGAGTTTTCATTTATTGTTGCATCCCTTGGAATGAATCTTGATGTTATTAGTAACTTTTTATATCCAGTGGTAGTTTGTGTATCAGTTATAACTTCATTTACTACACCATTGTTTATTAAAAATTCAAAGAAAGTATATGAGTTTATAGATAAAAAGATGCCTAGAAATGTTAGATTGTTTTTACGTAAGAATACTTCAGAACGTCAATCTATTGATGATAAAGATATGGATTGGAAATTATATCTAAAGAAAATAGGTATGAGGACATTTATATGTGCAACGGCTATGTTTGTAATATATTGGGTTGGTGTTACATATTTAAAACCAGGGTTAGATGATGTTATTGGTAATGTAAAAGCTCAGTGGATAACAGCGATTGCTGTAATTATACTTATGATTCCTCCAACAGCTTTAATGCATGGAACAAATAAGGTCTTATACACTAAACTGTGGTTAAAGCACAATGCTAATAAGCTACCACTTCTTACACTGAAATTTTTGCGAATTTTATTAGCTTCTACATTTATAGGCCTTGCATTAAACAAGCTTCTTGGATTCCCGTTTGTAGTAGTTGTCCTTGCGGCGATTATTCCTGCATCAATAGTCGTAAAATCAGACTATATAAGAGGTATGACTAAGAGTATGGAGATGAGCTTTGTTGCTAATTTTTATGAAAGTACACTTGCAAAAGAAAAGAAAGAAAAGGGATTTAGAGGTAAGCATGTTTGGATGGATGAATCTTGGCAAGTTGCAAGATTTGAAATAGTTTCAGACATAAAACATAAGACTGTTAAAGATATCGGTAGAAATCCACATGTACATGTAGGTGTAATTAAGGTGATAAGAGATGGACAGCATTATAATATGCCAAAGGGTACATTTGCATTGAAAAAGGGAGATATTCTGCATACTATGGGAACACCAGAGGAAATAGAAGCATCATTATTGTTATTAGAAAAACTTGAATATATAGAAAAAGTTGACTATCCGAAGGAAACTTTGAAAAATTATATTTATGGACAGACATTTAACCATATTCCAGCAGAAAAACAAATTATCTGTGTACCTATTGTTGCTAAAGAAGGATATCCCTTTACTAGAAAACAAATTAAAAATTCAGGAATTCGTGAGAAATATAAAGGCAGTGTAATAGGCATTGAACGTGATAATCTACCTATTACACATCCGAGCATTTTAACGATCATTCAACCAGGCGATTTGATTTGGCTAATTGGAACTAAGCAGATGGCTAATAGATTACTTAAAGATGATTTATTAGGAGAGGCATAGAGCTATGAGATATGTTATTTATCTTGTGGGTACTTTAATTTTATCATTAGGGATAACTTTAAATACTAAGACACAATTAGGGGTATCTGCTATAATTTCAGCACCATATAGTATATCGCAAATTAGCGGTGTAAGCTTAAGCATAGTATTATTTTTATTTTATGTGTTTTGCGTTATTATGCAATGGATAATTCTTCGCAGTAATTTTAAAATTCACCAATGGTTTCAGCTTATTGTAAGCGTTATAACAAGTTTTATAGTCGGGATTTTTGATAACATTATACCTGTTGTAACAGCAGGTATGCCGATTAAGCTTTTGGTTTTAGCTATTGCGATATTTTGTACTGGTTTTGGGTCAGTACTTTCGGTTACTATGGATCTTGTTCCAAATCCAGCAGATGGCTTTGCTGATGCTATAGGTGAATTTTTAAAAAAAGATTTTGGATTTGGCAAGAATACTTTAGATTTTTTATGCCTATCATTTAGTGCTATTTTAGGTATGGTTTGTGTTGGTAGGCTAGTTGGTATTTATATTGGTACGGTATGTGCGATGCTTTTTACCGGTAGAGTTATCGCTGTTTGTCAAAAGCCGGTAATTAGATGGTATAGGGCTTATTATGAAAAAAGATAATATATATTTTCAATTATTAAAATGCATTTTTGGTTTATTTGTCTATAGTTTTGGTTTATATATGACTATTATCGCACAAATTGGTTTAGCACCATGGGATGTTTTGGCTATGGGTATTTCATATAATACTAACATGACGTATGGTAATGCTCTTGTATTGAGTGGAATAGCGGTATTGATTGTAGTGTGCATTATGAAGGAAAAAATCGGTTTTGGAACGATTTTTGATGCACTTTTTGTAGGAGTGTTTGTAGATGTTTTTACGATGCTTAAAATTGTAAAAACACCATCATCAGTTCTTGTAGGTGTAGGAATTTTTATTGTTGGTATGTTGATTATGGCTTTGGGGCAGTATTTTTATATGGGTTCAGGTCAAGGCTGTGGACCTCGAGATACTTTATTAATAGGCCTGGGCAAGAGATTTAAGAAACTGCCTATTGGGGTTGTTAATACTATGATTTTATGTGTAGTTTTTGTTGCTGGTATAGCACTAGGAGGCCCGATAGGTATTGGTACTATTCTTGCAACTTTTGGTATGGGTATGGCGTTACAGCTTGTTTGTAAACTTTTACATTTTGAACCTCGTGATATAATTCATAAGAACTTATTTGAAGCAATTGCTATTATGTGTGGAAATAGATAAAAATTTAGTTAGTGTACCCTTTGATGCTCTTTTTTATGTAATAAGCAAATTTTAGATGTTTTGGTACTATTAATAGTTTATTATACAATAGTGTTTTTGACATTAAAAAAAGGGTATAATAAGTTTGTCAAGACTTGATAGCACATATATTGTAGTAGTACATAAATCATCTCCAATATATTGATTAGACTATAGAGGAGAATAGAAAGAACAAAAATGTTTAAATATATTAATGATAAAATTTTGGGAGGAGTATATAAATGTTGGAAAGAGAGTGGCTTGGTGAAGAAAATCAGCTTGGCATAGATATTTGGCAGAAAAAATATTGTTATGAAGGCGAAGATTTTGAAAGTTGGGTTAACCGTATAAGTGGTGGCAATGAAGAAATTGGACAGTACATTAAAGAGAAAAAATTCCTTTTTGGTGGACGTATTTTATCAAATAGAGGATTAAATAAAGATGGTCGCAAGGTAACATATTCAAATTGCTATGTTATTGAGCCACCACAGGACAATATTGAAAGTATATTTGAATGTGCTAAAAAGCTTGCTCGCACATATAGTTATGGTGGCGGTTGTGGCATCGATATTTCAGGACTAGCACCAAGAGGCGCTAAGATAAATAATGCTGCTAAAGAAACTAGCGGTGCTGTGTCATTTATGGAATTATACTCAATGGTAACAGGTCTAATTGGACAAAACGGAAGAAGAGGAGCTCTTATGATTTCCATAGACTGTACTCATCCAGATTTAATGGAGTTTATAGATCTTAAGACAGACTTAGAAAAAGTTACAAAAGCTAACATATCTATTCGTATAAGAGACGATTTTATGGAGGCTGTAAAAAACAACGAAGAATATAAACTTCAATATGTTAGAGATGTAACTGGCGAAGTAATTGAAAAAACTGTTAATGCAAGAGAATTATTTAGAAAGATTGCTGAGACAAATTGGGATTATGCAGAGCCAGGGGCGTTATTTTGGAATAGAGTAGAAAACTGGAATCTACTAAGTAACACAAAGGAATTTAAATATGCAGGAGTAAATCCATGTGCAGAAGAGCCTCTTCCAGCAGGTGGTAGTTGTCTATTAGGAAGTATTAACCTTTCTCAGTTTGTAGAAGATGAATTTACTGAGAATGCAGAATTTGATTTTGATGGATTTAGAAAATGTGTAGCGGCATCAGTGAAGGCTTTAAATGAAGTTTTAGATGAAGGTTTGCCATTGCATCCATTGCAGGAGCAAAGAGAAAGTGTTAAAAAATGGAGACAAATAGGATTAGGTATCATGGGACTTGCAGATGCTATGATTAAACTAGGAGTGACATATGGCGAAGATGATGCTATAAAACTTTGTGATAAAATAGGATTTGCTATGGCTGATGCTGCTATTAGTGCATCAGCAAAGTTAGCTAAGGAGCAGGGGGCATATCCAGGCTTTAATAAAGAAGAAGTAATGTCAACAGAATTTTTCTTAGTAAACACTACAGAACATACACGAGAGTTAGTTAGAAATTATGGTTTGCGTAATTCACAACTTTTGACAATCGCACCTACAGGTACAATTTCAACTATGTTGGGCATTTCAGGTGGAATTGAGCCTGTTTATGCAAACTATTATGAACGAAAAACAGAATCGCTACATGGTACAGATGTTTACTATAAAGTGTACACTAAGATTGTAGAAGACTACATGCAGAGATTTGGCATAGAAGATGAAAAGGATATTCCAGATTATTTTGTAACAGCTATGACTTTAGACTATGACCAAAGAATAAACATGCAGTCAATTTGGCAGCAGCATATTGATGCTTCAATAAGTTCAACAGTAAATGTTCCTCAGAGTTTTACAGTAGAAGAAACTGAAAAGCTATATATGTATGCTTATGAAAAAGGATTAAAGGGTATAACAATTTATAGAGACGGTTGTGCAAGAAGTGGTATTTTATCAGTAGAGGAAACTAAAGCTAAGCCTGTAACTGCAGGAGATGGTCTTCAGAGAGGAGAAATACTACTTGTAACGGATGATGTAGTAGGTAAAAAGAGAAAGCTTATAACTGGTTGTGGAAGTTTACATTGTATTGCATTATTTGATCCTCATACAGGAGCTCTTCTTGAGACTTATTTAAGTAAGGGCTCAACTGGTGGATGTAATAACTTTATGGTAGGCTTATCAAGAATGATTTCAATTTCGGCTAGGGGTGGTATCGATATTGAAACTATCGTAGATCAATTAAACTCTAGTGGATCATGTCCATCATATACTGCTAGAAGGGTTACTAAAAAAGATACAAGTAAAGGTGCATGTTGTCCTATGGCTGTAGGCAATGCTCTTATGGATATGTATGAGGAAATGCAGGCAGAGCTAGCAGCAAAACGTGCAAGTGGGACTGAAGAACCAGTGAATTTGCCTAAACCTAAGGCTGTTAAGGTTGAATCAAATAAAGTATATTGCCCAGAATGTGGAGAGCCTATCGTTTTTGAAGAGGGTTGTAATATATGTAAAAATTGCGGCTGGAGCAAGTGTCATTAAAATATAAAGCTTAAGGAGCTTCTTCTCCTTAAGCTTTTTTATTGCAATATTATTGACACTGACGATAGCAGCAATATATAATGTTTATATGTTAGGTATCAAAAAACGGAACGGTATATTACTAGTATGTGATGATAAAAACAACGTTCGGTTAATATTATAGATAGGTTAAGGTGTATGATATGAGAAAAACTGGTGCTGTAATTGTTGCTGCAGGGTTATCTTCTAGGATGAAGGCTTTTAAACCAGCTCTTCCTTTTGGAGACTCCAATGTAGCCAATTATATTGTAACTAAATTATTAAAAGTGGGAATTGACCCTATAACTATAGTTACAGGACATAATGCTGATGAGTTGATGGGTTGCATATACTATGAAGGCATTAGATATGTAAAAAATGAAGATTATAATTCTACAGAAATGTTCGATTCGGTAATCTTAGGAGTGGAAGATATTAAGAATATGTGTGATCGCATCCTTATAATGCCAATGGATGTGCCAGCTATTCTTATGTCAACTTTAGAGAAGGTTTTGCGTGTAGATGCGGGTATGATAAGAACTACATATAAGGGTAGGCCAGGGCATCCTATTGTAATAGATAGCGGCTTTGCAGGTACACTTAAAGACTATAAGGGAGAAGGCGGTTTAAGGGGAGCCATGGAGTGCAGTGATATCTTAATAACTAATATTGAAGTTGATGATGCTGCTGTAGAAATCGATATGGATACTCCAGATGAATACCATAATCTTATAGAGTGGAATTATGAAAGAGGTAAGGGCTACCCAATTAGCCCAAAGATAAATGTAGAGCTTAAAACTAAAGCGGTTTTCTTTGACAGTGAATGTTGTGAATTATTAAAAAATATAAGAGAGCATAGAAGTCTTCAAAAGGCTTGTTCAACTACAGGTATTTCCTATTCAAAAGGTAGCCGTATTATAAAGGATATGGAATGGGAACTTGGCTTTTCTGTGGTTGAAAAATGGACTGGAGGAAGTGCCGGTGGAGGCAGCACTGTTACAAAAGAAGGAGAGAAGCTTATTGAAAACTATGAAAAGTTTACAAAAGATGTAAAGAAGGAAGCTGAAAAACTCTATCGAAAGTATTTTGCAGCAGGCATAAGGGTGGCTGATGAATTATGAGAAACTTATACCTTATAAGACATGGAACACCAGATTTTCCAAAGGGAATAAAACAATGTATTGGGAAAACAGAAATAGATATAGGTCAAGTTGGCAAGATAGAAGCAAAGAATTTGCGTGATTGCTTTAAAAAATGCAATATAGAAGCTATATATGCTAGTCCGCTGATAAGATGTATTCACACTGCAGAAATCATAGCTGACGGAAAACTAGAAGTAAAAGTAAAAAATGGCCTTGAAGAGATATATATGGGACACTGGGAAGGCATTCCTTTAAAGCAAATAAAAAAGCAACTTGGAGATGAGCCAATATATGGTGAGAAGAGAGTTGATGCTTTAGTAAGATTTGAAGGTGCTTTAAAAGAAATAATGAAAAACACATCTGGCGATATAATATGTGTTGCGCATGCTGGAGTAAATTGTGCTTTTATAGCCAAAACTATAGGAAAAGATATAAAAACATCAAGGGCGATAAGACAACCGTGCGGATGCTATAATAAGTTTGAATTTGATGGAGAAAATTTTATAGCAGTTGAAGTCGGATGTCTTCCCAAATAGCGTAGGAGAGTGAAAAAATGAAAAAATTGTTTGAAATTATGGACAAAGAGCTTAAGGCAGGTAATGACCTTACAATGGTAAGTGTAACAGCAACTTCAGGATCTACACCTAGAGGTTCAGGAGCAAGAATGATTGTTGGTAAAGAAGGGCGTATCTATGGAACTATAGGTGGTGGTGCTGTTGAGTATACTTGCGAACATAAGGCATTAGAAGTACTTGAAAATAAAAAGTCATATAATCATAGCTACATGCTAAGAAAAAATGAAATACAGGATTTAGGTATGATATGTGGAGGAGATGTTTCTTGTCATTTTCAGTACATATCATCAGAAGATAGTCAGATAAGAGAGGCTGTTGACTACGCTTTAGAACTATTTGATAAAGGTGTGGATATTTGGATTATTACTGATGTAACAGATGATGCCGAATCAGGTCTTGCAGTTTATTGTAGGGAGACAGGAGTTAAGGGTATGGATGTAGATGAAGAATTTTTAACTTCTCTTACTGATGAAGCTATCAATGTTGAATACAAGGGAAAAAACCTTTGTGCAGAACAGATAAATAACAGTCAAAAAGTATACATTTTTGGTGGTGGACATGTTGCTCAAGAGTTAGTTCCTGCATTAGCAAGAGTTAAGTTTAGTTGTATCGTAATAGATGATAGAGAAGAATTTACAAAGAGAGAATTATTTGAAGGTGTTACTGAAACAAGAACAATTGATATGAACGATCTTGAAAGCGTTTGTAAGGAAATTACAGCAAATGATTATGTATGCGTAATGACAAGAGGACATGCTAATGACTTAGAGGTTGAAAAACATGTACTTAAGACAGAGGCAAGATATATAGGTGTAATCGGTAGTAGAAGAAAAATTGCAGGTGTAAATGCAAAATTAAGAGAAGCTGGATACACAGATGATGATATAGCAAGAATAACTACTCCAATTGGCTTAGAAATCTTAGCAGAAACACCAGCAGAAATCGCTGTCAGCATAGCAGGACAGTTAATTTATGAAAGAGCAAAGAGTAAATAAAAATACGAGAGGAAAGTTTAATTATGAAGGTTATAAAGACAACCGAAGCCGAAGGTATGGTGTTATGTCATGATATTACTCAAATTATTAAAGGTGTTGTAAAAGATACAGTTTTTAGAAAAGGTCATGTTATCACCAAAGAAGATATTCCAGTTTTGTTAAGCGTAGGTAAGGATCATATATATATATGGGAAGACGATGAGAATCTTATTCATGAAAATGATGGTGCAGAAATTTTATGCGATATGTGTATGGGTAACAACCTTACTAGATCAGAAGTTAAAGAGGGAAAAATTAATTTCTTTGCAGCCTGTGATGGAATTTTAAAAATCAACAGAGAAGCTATGAAAGCTGTAAACTCATTTGGACAGCTTATGATATCAAGTAAATTTGGAGATATTCCAGTAAAAAAAGGAGATATGATAGCAGCTACAAGAATTATTCCATTAGCGATTGAAAAGGAAAAGATGGAAAAAATTCAAAAGCAGGTTGAGGATATAACAGATGGGAAACCTATATTTGAAATAAAAGCATTTAAACCTAAAAAGGTTGCGATTATTGCAACAGGAAATGAAGTTTTTTATGGAAGAATTAAGGACACTTTTACTCCTGTAATTATAGATAAAATTTCACAGTTTTATGCAGAGGTATTTGATCAAATTATTTTAGGTGATGATGATAAACAATTGACAGAAAACATTTTAAAATATGTGGAACAAGGTGCAGACATGGTAATCTGTACGGGAGGCATGAGTGTTGACCCAGATGATAAAACACCACTTGCAATAAAAAATACAGGAGCTGAAATTGTATGCCACGGTTCACCTATATTACCTGGAGCAATGTTTTTACTAGCATATTGCAGCAGAGGCGATGATAAACCAGCCGTTCCTGTAATGGGGCTTCCTGGTGGAGTAATGTTTGCTAAAAATTCTGTATTTGACTTGGTACTTCCAAGAGCGATGGCAGATGACTTAATCACATTAGAAGATATAGTAAATCTAGGCGAAGGCGGTATGCTTGGTAATAGTGACGGCTACGCTATGGCAAGAATGTAGAAGGTGGAATATATGAGTGAATTTACACATTTTGATCATGAAGGAAATGCAATAATGGTAGATGTCAGTGATAAAAAGGACACTGTAAGAGAAGCAATTGCCACAGGAACAATAAGCCTTTCAGAAGAATGTTATTTAAAGGTTAAAAGTGGAGACATGAAGAAAGGTGATGTTTTAGGTATAGCTAGAACAGCAGGTATTATGGGAGCAAAGAAGACATCAGAATTGGTTCCTCTTTGTCACATATTAAATTTGACAAAGGTAACAGTTGAATTTGAGTTGAATGATGAAAACTTTACGATAACTGCCAAATGTCTTGCTAAAACAGTAGGAAAGACTGGAGTTGAGATGGAAGCTTTAACGGGAGTTAATGTAACTCTCCTTACAATTTATGATATGTGCAAGGCAATCGACAAAGGTATGATTATTAGCGATATTAAGCTTATGAAGAAGACTGGCGGAAAAAGCGGAACTTGGGAGAGGAACGAACACAATGAAGGATACATTCGATAGAACAATCGATTATATGAGAGTGTCAATAACTGATCGTTGCAACCTAAGATGCGAATACTGCATGCCTGACGGAGTACAACTTTGTTCTCACGAGGATATATTAACATATGATGAAATACTTTTAGTATGTAAAGAAGCGGTAAGTTTAGGAATTGTAAAGTTTAAAATTACAGGAGGAGAACCTCTTGTAAGAAAAGATTGCGCTTGTCTCATTAAAAATATTTATGAGATTCCAGGAGTAGAACAGGTAACGTTAACGACAAACGGTGTGCTACTTAAAGATCAGTTAGCTGAACTAAAAGAAGCTGGATTAAAGAACATAAATATTAGTTTGGATACACTCGATCGAGAAAAGTATTTAATGGTAACAGGATTTGATAAAATAAATCAAGTATTAGATTCAATAAAGGCTGCCATGGATGCAGGCATGAAAGTAAAAATAAATGCCGTAATGCATGATAGAGGATATCAAAAGGATTTTAAAGAACTTGTAGAGTTGGCGAAGGACAAACCTTTAGATGTTAGGTTCATAGAAATGATGCCTATAGGTTATGGAGCAGATGCATACCTGGTCTCTAACGAAACTTTAATGAAAGAACTAAATGAAACATATAAAGGTGTTGAGCCTGATGATGACATAAAGGGAAATGGACCTGCGGTATATTATAAGATTCCCGGGTTTAATGGAAGTATTGGCTTTATAAGCGCAATACATGGAAAATTTTGCAGAAATTGTAACCGTATAAGACTTACATCATTAGGAGAGATAAAATCTTGTCTTTGTTTTGATAATGGGATTAGTCTTAAAGATGCGATTAAAAATAAAGATAGCAAAGAAATAAACAGGCTTCTTAAGGATAGTATAAATGAAAAACCAGAAGAACACTGTTTTGGTGATTTGGAGAATATTACAGAAAGAAAAAATATGATTCAAATTGGAGGATAAAGAGGAGGATAAAAGGAAAATGGCAAAAGTTATAGCTGTTTGTATCAGTGAGGAAAAGGGAACTCAAAAGCATGATGTAAAAGAAGTTACATTAGTACCAGATTATGGTATTGAAAATGATGCCCATGCAGGAAAATGGCACAGACAGGTTAGTCTTTTAAACTTTGAAAAGATAGAAGATTTTAGAGCAAAAGGTGTAGACGTTGATTTTGGAGCTTTTGGCGAAAATATTGTAATTGATGAAATCGATTTTAGAACATTGCCTATTGGAACACGTTTTGAAATTGGTGATGCTCTTTTGGAACTTACACAGATAGGCAAGGAGTGCCATTCTCACTGTGCAATATATCATGCAGTTGGTGACTGTATTATGCCAAGAGAAGGTGTTTTTACAGAAGTTATAAAAGGTGGAAATATTAAGGTTGGTGATGCTGTTAAAATTATTGAAGCTGATCCAAACAGACCTTTAACAGCAGCAGTAATTACAGTAAGTGATAAAGGATCAGCTGGTCTAAGAGATGATGAAAGTGGTCCTATCATAGTTGAAATGCTAAAAAAACAGGGATATGACGTAAAAGAAACAATGATTATTCCAGATAATCAGCCACTAATCCAACAGCAGCTTTCAAGATTAGCAGATCAGAGAAAAATCAACTTGATTTTGACAACAGGTGGAACAGGTTTTGCTATGAGAGATGTGACACCAGAAGCAACTAAAGCGGTTTGTGACAAAATGGCAGAAGGAATAGCAGAAGCTATTAGAGCTAATTCAATGCAGTACACTTCAAGAGCAATGCTAAGCAGAGCTACAAGTGGAATTAGAAAAGAAAGTTTAATTGTTAATCTACCTGGTAGTCCAAAAGCTGTTAGAGAATCATTGGGATTTTTATTAGATAATGTTAAACATGGCTTAGATATTTTAAGAGGAACTGCATCTGAGTGTGCAAGAAAGGATGTATAACAATGAAATATAGCCTTAAGTTTAGAAACCTTATTACAGCTTTATTAGTAGTGGCTATGACATTTACAACTATGCTTACAGTAACAAGTTGTGTAAGCGAAGATAAGAAGACTGCAGATGATAACGCTAAAAAAGATGAAATTAATTTATTTATTGCAGCTAGTCTAACTGATTCAATCAATGAATTAGTAAAAGATTTTGAAAAAGAAAACCCAGGAGTAAAAGTTGTCGTTAATGCAGATAGCTCAGGAAAATTAAAAACTCAAATAGAAGAAGGATTTGACTGCGACATTTTCTTTAGTGCTGCTACTAAGCAGGTAGACGAATTAATTGAAGGTAAGTTTATTGAAAGTAAAGATAATACGAGTGTAGTTCTTGAAAATCAGTTAGCAGTTATTGCTAATAAGGATTATGATAAGCAAATTGAAAAGCTTATAGATGTTAAAAATGCTGAAAGCTTAGCAATCCCTTACGGAAGCGTACCTGCTGGATTATACACAAGAAAAGCTTTCATCAATTATGGTATTTTAAAAGGTGAGGCTAAAAAGGAAAAAGTTGTTGCTGAGATACCAGGTAGTGATATTTCAAAGGCGCTAGGAGGAGTTACAGTAAGTGAGCAAAATAATGTAAGCACAGTAATTTCAGCTATTTCAGAAAAATCCGCAGAATTAGGATTTGCATATAGCAGCGATGTAAATCGAAACGAAGACGTAAAGGTTGTTTATAAAGTAAGCAAAGAGTTAACAGGAGATATTAGTTATCCAATCGCTTTAGTTAAGGCAAAGGCTGATGAAGATAAAGCACATATGGAAATGAAAGAAAAGCTTTATAAATTTTTACAGACAGAAGATGCAAAGAAAGTTTATGAAAAATATGGCTTTATAGCTAAATAGTATTTCGTAGAAAGGGTTTGATTTACTTGAATGAATTAATAGAAATATTAAAGAATCTTGATTGGAGCCCACTGTATATTTCAATTAAAACAGCAGCTGTGGCAACTGCAATATCCTTCATATTAGGAATAAAATTAGCAAGGAAAATGCTTTTTTGCAGAAGTCGTAAAAAAGCACTAATTGATGGAATTATGTCACTACCTATGGTTTTACCACCCACTGTAGCAGGTTTTATCTTGCTGATAGTATTTAGTAAGAATCGACCTCTTGGAATATGGCTTAATGATGAATTAAATATTTCTATAATTCAAACATGGGCAGGCTGTATAATTGCAGCTACGATAATAAGTTTTCCATTGATGTATCAAAATGCAAGAGCTGCATTTGATCAAGTAGATAAAAATATAATTTATTCTGCAAGGACATTAGGGTTAAGCGAAAGAATTATTTTTTATAAGGTATTGGTCCCATCGTCTAGACCAGGTTTAGTGGCAGGATCTATTTTGTGCTTTGCAAGGGCTATGGGAGAATATGGAGCAACTTCAATGATTGCGGGAAATATTCAAGGAAAGACCAATACCATATCACAGACTATAGCTATGGTTATAAATGACGGTAATTATATGAAGGCTGGAATATGGGTTCTAATCGTTTTGTTAATATCATTTGCAATAATATTTGGCATCAATGTTCTTACTACTAAGGAGTAGCATATATGATAATTAAAGCAGATATAAATTCAAGACTTGATAAGTTTAATGCAGAGTTTTCTTTTGAGACTGATTCTGATAGGATTGGGATTTTAGGAGAATCAGGAGCAGGTAAAAGCTTGCTTTTAAAATTCTTAGCAGGAATATATAATCCTGATAAGGGAGAAATTTGGTTGGACGATAAATGTCTATATAGTACCGAGAAAAAGATAAATGTTAAACCTCAAGAGCGAAATATAGCTTATATGTTTCAAAATTATGCTCTGTTTCCTACTATGACTGTTAGGCAAAACATAGAAATAGTAGTAAAAGGAACTAAGGAAGATAAAAAAGAAAAAGCAGATAAGCTTCTTAAAAAGTTTCATATACAAGAACTTTCAGAACGAAAGCCAGGAGAGTTGTCAGGTGGACAACAACAGAGGGTTGCTTTGGCAAGAGTATTGGCATATGAGCCGGCAGTAATTTTATTAGATGAACCATTTTCAGCTTTAGATCAAGGTTTAAAAGAAATTCTCCAACTTGAATTAGAAAATATGTTAAAAGACTATGGTGGTAAAGTAATAATGGTTTCCCATAGTATGGATGAGCTTTACAAATTTAGCCGAGAGCTTATGGTTGTAAGCAATGGTAAAATTGTGGAAAAAGGAAGTAAACAAGAGTTGTTTCATAGTCCTAAAACGGTAAAAGCGGCTAGATTGCTTGGTGTAAATAATATATTAAAAGTAAAAACACTTGAAAAAAATACTATTAAGCTTTTAAATTGGGATTTGTCTATGCAAGTCTTAAGAAAAGATGTAAAAAGTATTTCAAATATTGGTATTAGAGACGATGGATTTACTCCAATATGGGAAGAAGATTATGAAGATATAAATATAATCGATATAAAAATAGTTAATACATATGAAACTATGGATCAAATAAAAATATTTTTCAATGTATCAGGTAAAGTTGAAGCGCATGCTATATACAAATTTATTTTGGATAGAAAAATATATGAATCAAAAGGACTACCGTCAAAATTAAAAATAGATTTTGATAAGTTAATCTATTTTGAAGAAAATTTATAAAATAGTTATATTTTTCAGAAAATAGTAAAAATAAGTAAAACTTTTGATGAATATATATTCAAATAGAGATTATACATATAATATAAATTAAAGAAAATCTAAACAAAAAATAAGAGGTGTAAAAAATATATAGGAAATAAGAAAGTTAGATAATTAAAACAAGTATGATGATTTAAAAGGTGTTTAGAGCTGAAATTGTAAGCTCTAAACACCTTTTTATGTTTAGAAATAATAAAGTGTAAATATGCATACAATTCTATAAAAAAACTAAGTAGGTTATAATTTTCACAATTTCCTTGCAATTAAAAATTTATTATTGTAAAATTGTAGAAGAATTACAAAAAAAAAATTATTTATCTAACTAAAAAAATAAAAAATTTATCCAACTGAAGATACAATGAAAATAGGAAGGAGGTAACTATTCATTGTATTAAAATTCGATTATTATTGATTATTATACTTATTTTTTGAAAGGGGGAGTGCTTAAATGAATATTTTATGTAATTATGAATATCATGCACCCGAAACTAAAGCAGAGGTTTTAGAACTACTTAACAAAGTTGGCGGCAATGCCAAAATACTTGCTGGAGGTACAGACCTTGTAATCATGCTTAAGGAGAAGATGATTGCTCCTGAACATGTAATCAACGTATCAGAAATCGAAGAATTAGCAGGTATCGAATTTACAGCTGACGGTGTTGAAATTGGAGCTTGCACAAAGATTGCTGACATCGGCGCTTCTAAAGAATTAGACAAGGATTATCATGCACTATGCTTTGCAGCAGATCAGATTGGTTCATACCAGGTAAGAACAATGGCAACAATCGGAGGAAACGTTGCTCACTCTCTACCTGCTGGTGAAACTCATACTCCACTTGCTGTACTAGATGCAGAAGTTGTAATCGAAAGCGTTGATGGAGAAAGAAGAGTAAAGCTTGAAGACTTTATTCTAGGTAACCGTATGAATGTACTAGCAGAAAACGAAATGATCACAAAGATCTTCCTTCCTGCTCAGCCAGCTCATTCAAGAGCAGAATATGGACATATTGGTCTAAGAAACGCTATGGAAATTGACTGTGCAATTATGTCAGTTAGAATTATTCTTGAAGATGATAAGAAAACTATCAAAGACGTTAAGATGGCAATGGGATCAGTTGCACCAAAGCCACTTATTTCAGAAAAAGCTCCTGAAATCCTAATCGGAAAAGAGCTTACAGATGAACTAATTGAAGAAGTTAGCGAAGCTGCTATGAGTGAAGCTAAACCTATTTCAGATATCAGAGCATCTGCTGAATACAGAAGAGATGTAATCGGAGCTTTAGCAAAGAGACTTGTTAAAGATGCTTATGATGCTGCAAGGGAGGTGTAAAAATGAGCCAGGTAATTACATTAAACATAAATGATCAGGATTACGAAGTTATTGTTTCTCCACAGGATCTTTTAGTAGACGTAATCAGAAAGAAAATTGGTCTTACAGGAACAAAAAAAGGTTGTGGACAGGGAGACTGTGGTAGCTGTACAGTTCTTATCGATGGTAAGCCAGAATTATCATGCATTAAGCTAGCTGTTTCAGCTGTTGGCAAGAAGATTACAACAATCGAAGGCATTGCTAACCCAGATGGATCACTTCATCCACTACAGGAGGCATTCTTAGATCATGGCGCAGTACAGTGTGGATTCTGTACACCAGGTATGATCCTTTCATCAAAGGCGCTAATCGACAGAAATCCAACTCCAACAAGAGAAGAAATTAAGACTGCTATTGCAGGAAATGCATGCAGATGTACAGGTTATGTAAACATCCTAGCTGCAATAGAAGACTATGCAAAAGCACTTGCAGAGAAGGAGGGTAAATAATGGGTAAGATGTACGAAGTATCCAACAGATACAACAATTATAGAGATTATACTAAAGAATTTACAGAAGTTGGACGTAGCATCAGAAGACCTGACGGTCCTTCAAAGGTAAAAGGTGCTGTTCAGTATACAGACGATTTAACATTACCAAGAATGGTATATGGTAAATTCCTTAGAAGTAAACATGCACATGCTAAAATCATTAACATTGATTACAGTAAGGCAATGGAACTTGATGGCGTATTAGCTGTTATTACAGGAGAAGACTGCAAGATTCCTTACGGTATCGTTCCTCACAATGCTAATGAACATGCTTTAGCAGTAGATAAAGTAAGAAACTGGGGCGAACCAGTTGCAGCAGTTGCAGCTATTACAGAAGAAATTGCCGAAAAAGCTCTAGAATTAATCGAAGTTGAATACGAAGAATTAGAAGCAATTGTAGACCCAAGAGAAGCAATCAAGAGAGATGACCTAAGAATCCATGAAGATTCTCCAAATAACATCTCATACGAAGGTGTTCAGGTTTACGGAGATCCTGAAAAAGCTTTAGAAGAAGCTGATTATGTTATAGAACAGGATTACTATTCTTCATATGTTAATCATGGATTTATCGAACCTCAGTCAGCTCTAGCTGACTTCGATGTAGCAACTGGTAAATTACACCTATATGCTACATGTCAGGTTCCTCATTATACACATCAGCAGTTAGCAAAGGTTCTTGAAATGCCTCTAAGCGATATCAGAATCACAGTTCCTCTAATCGGTGGTGGATTTGGTGGTAAGGGTGTTGCTTCACAGGCTGACTTCTGTGCATCAATCTTATCTAGAAAGATCGGCAGACCAGTTAAGATGACATACGAAAGAAGTGAAGTATTTGCTACAAACAACGGAAGACATCCATGTTACATGAAGGTTAAGATGGGATTTGACAAGAACGGTAAGATTACTGCTTGTGAATTCAACAACCTAATGGATGGTGGTGCATATGCTGGATGGGGTATTGTAGTATTATTCTACACAGCATCAATGGTACACCTACCATACAAAATTCCAAATGTAAAATTCGATGGTAAGAGAGTTTATACAAACAAACCTACTTGTGGAGCGTTCAGAGGTCTTGGTGGTGTTCAGCCTAGATTCGCAATGGAACAGATGCTTGACCAGGCAGCTGCTCACTTCGGCATGGACCCATATGAAATCAGAATGCTTAACGCAATCGAATCAGGATATACAGCTGAAAGTAAAATGTACGTTCCTCATTCAGAATACAAGAAGTGCTTAACTGAGTGTGTTGAAAAATCAGGATACAAAGAAAAGCATGGTAAACTACCATTTGGTAAGGGTATTGGTCTATCTGGTGGATATTACATTTCAGGTACATCATACACATTATACCTATCATACAAGCCACACACTGTTGCAACTATCAAAGTTGATGAAGAAAACGGCGTAACAGTTTACTGTGGTGCTACTGATATCGGTCAGGGTGTTGATATGGTAATGGCTCAGATGGCAGCAGAAACTTTAGGTGTTAAGACTGAAGACGTTACTGTTATCCCAAGAGATACTAAGATTTCAACATTTGACTTAGGTACATTTGCCAGCCGTTTAACATTTGCTACAGGTTGGGCTATTAGACAGGCTGCTGAACAGATTAACGCAGAACTAAAACCAGTAGCAGCTCATATTTTAGGTATCAGAGGCGAAGAAGTAGAAGTGAAGGATAGAGAATTCTACAACATTTACAAACCTCATAAGAGAGTTCCTTGGAAGGAAGTTGTATCAGCATACATCCAGTCAAACGGACCTCTATCAAAGACTGGACAGTTTACACCTCCAAGAAGAAAAGGTATCCAGCAGGGTGGTAACATCGGTCACTCACCAACATTCGGATTCAGTGCTCAGATCGCTGAAGTTGATGTAGATCTAGATACAGGTAAAGTTAATGTTGTTAAGATTACAGAAGCAGGAGACTGCGGTGTAGCTATCAACCCTCAGAGTGTAGAAGGTCAGGTTCACGGATCTGTTGGTATGGGTCTAGGACAGGCACTATACGAAGAAATGAAGGTTGCTCCAGATGGAAGATTCTTAAACCCATCATTACATGACTATAAGATGCCTACAGCTTTAGATGTTCCAGACATCGATGCTAATATCGTTGATGCATATGACCCTTCAGCTCCATACGGTGCTAAGGAATCTGGTGAAGGCCCAATTCAGCCTACAATTCCAGCTATTTTCAATGCTGTATACGATGCTATCGGCGTAAGATTTACAGAAATGCCATTAACACCTGAAAAGGTTCTTAATGCAATTAAAGAACAGAAAGCAAAAGGCGTATTTTAAGCCAAAAGAAAAAAAGTATAATATAACAATTTAAGGTATGGGTGTTGTCTTTTGGCAGCACCCATGCCATATTGAGAAAAAGAGGATAGAATATGCGTGATTTAAGATTTAGAGCATGGGATGATGTAAAGAAGAAAATGTATACTCCTGAACAGTTAGAACAGGAGGAAGCTAATGATTTAGAGAAGACAATTTATGGATATTTGTCATACGGAAGTCTTATCATATATGATTTTAGTAATCCAGCAGAACCAACAGAGTTGTTCCCACTTCAGAGTACAGGTTGGTATGATAATAATCAAACTGAAATCTTTGAAGGTGATGTTGTTAAAGACGATAATGGCGTTTATCAGATTATGTGGAGCGAAGAAATTGCAGGATTTATGTTAGTTGGAAATGATGGATCTATTGCAATGGGTGGTCCATATATGTCAGATACATTTGAACTTTTAGGAAATATTTATGAAAATCCTGAATTACTGGATTTTAATGTTGAGTAAGAGAGGATTGTAATGTTAAATTTAAAAGATAAATATAATTGTGAAAATATTAACGGTAAATCAGTAGACTTTTATCTTGAAGATGATATGTTTGAGATTGAAGGAAGATTTGAAGAAGAAGGCGACAAAATATTTATCTTAGTTGTTGATGCGGTAGGCCATATGCTTAAGATAGCAGGTGACAAACTGGAAGTAGGAGAAAAGTACAAAAGACTTATTGCTACAAGAACAGACAACGGAAGAACCTTCGACCTTGAGATTAACAGAATCTTTTTACCGCTAACAGATCCTACAGCAGAGGATTTTAAAAAGGAATTTGACCATGGCATAACCCAGTTCTTCAACAAGGCCGACGATACTCTTGTTTGGTTTAATGAAGAAAGTGATAAGTGGTTCATGGAAATCAATAAGATAAATATGTATTCAAGTGGAGATATACACCAGTTTGACACTCTTGATGAGCTGTTTGAAAAATCCGGAGATTATACTAAAGGAAGATGGCAGTGTATCTATTTCAGTGCTGAAGTAGAAGAAGATGGAGAGGATTATTTTGGGTAAACATATAGTAGATAAAAATTACAGACGTTTTGATCCAGTTGGTCAAAGCGAAATGTGTAAAAGTTGCTCTACAGGATGTAAAACTAGCTGTAGTAGAAAACTAGCAGCAAATATGGGAAGTGAAGTTTCATATATTATACCTGAAGAGGATACAAAGAAGGTAGTTGCTAAGAGATTTTATAAGGTTACTATTGTAGACGTAGATAGCATCCCGTGTGAGCTTAAAAAGCAAAGTTTAACTTTAGATGTTGATGGAAACATCTTAGAAGGTGAAATAGTAAATCCGTGGCCTGTGGAATGGATTAAAGAAACTATAAGTGAGTATTGTAAAAAGGACAGTCATATGTGCGGAACTACAACTGTTGACTTATATAATCCAGAAGAACCAGATCAGCTAATTGTCTGTGAAGTGGAAAGCTATATTGAAAACGACTAATGAGAATAGGTACCCTTCCAAAGAAGAGTGCCTGGTTTTGTTAGAAAAATATGCTACGCCAGAAAATGTAAGGCGTCATTGTATCAAAGTAGCACAAGTTGCTGAGGCTGTTGCAACTGAGCTTAATCGTTTAGGAGCTAATTTAGATATATCTCTTGTGATTTCAGCTGGCTATTTGCATGATATAGCTAGAGTTCACAGCAAACATGACCGAGTAGGTGCAGAGTATCTTATATCTATTGGCCTAGAAGATGTGGCAAAAGTGATATGTAATCATACTTTCCATAAAATTGACCATAGAGATCTAGATATTAATGAAGAGGATATTCTTTGTATTGCCGATAGACTAGTCTTAGAAGATAGATATGTGGGACCTGAAAAGAGGATGGCATATATTACTTCCAAGGCTCTGAAAAAATTCGGTGAAGAAAAAAGAAAAGATCTAAATAAGGCAGCTAACAACTTTATTGAATATATAAGACAATTAGAGTTTTTTATTGGCAAGGAAATTTCAGAACTTCTGTAAATATAGACAGTAAAATAAAATTTTCCTGTTTTAGTATATAAGTATTTTAAATAATGGATGTCACTCAACGGTAATATACTGTTGGATGTCACCCATTATTTTTTTTGATTTTTTTATCGAAAAGGTACCGAAATTTAAATCAATATTCGTATTATGTAGTGTAAGGAAGAGAGGAGGTTTAAAATTTAAAGAAATACAAGATATTTTAAAATAATGTGATTTATCAAGAAAACCTCCTAGTAAGTTTGGAACTTCAAGAGGATTATTAAAAGAATTTTATTATTAATTAATTATAGAATAGAAAAGAGGAATAGAAATGAAAGAACTAACTAACAAATACATTTTTAACAGCGTTACTAAATAGCGGACCTTCTAGAGAATTTTAGTTTGTAGTTTGTTATTTACATTGGCGATGTCAATAATTATGGGAATAACATATAGACTTATACAAACAGGGTTATCTATATATCGTAAAAAAATATGATTTCTAAATATGATACAGTCTATCTAAAGGTAGATAAAAATGATGTAGAAGAAGCAAACAAGGCAAATAAGTCTCTTGGAATTTATATAATTGAAAAAGCTGTTGATGAAGATACTTTAAACGAATTATATGAAAAAGTTTCTCCTAAAGATTTAGATAAACTTGTAAAATTAGTAATGGTAGCAAGCTTTTGTTTTATGGCATGTCCGATGATGACAACACCTCTTATCACCGGCTTTGCAAAAACCATGGGTGCAGGTGGTGCAATAATGGGACTAGCGGGAGGTTTGATGAATGTATGTTCCATGATTTGTAGGCCTTTTGCGGGCAACTTGGCAGATTTGCAGAGCAAATATAGATTAGCATTTATTGGTGGCATTATAATGGCTACAGCTTGCATTATGTATGCTACTTCATCAAGCATACATATTATTTTGATTGCAAGAGTCATACACGGATTAGGCTTTTCGCTTTGTTCAGTAACTATGTCTACTTGGATTGCTTGTATGCTTCCACCAAGTAAAATTGGCTCTGGAATGGGTGTTTATGGCACTATAAATGCAATAAGTATGGGTATTGCACCTTTTATAGGAATTAAGATTACACAATACTTTGGCTATAGAGCAACTTTTTGGGTAGCAACTGGATTTGTGACAGTTCTAATTATAATCATTCAATTTACAACATATAGAGGCGAGGTGACATATACGGCAAAAGAAAAAGCTGAGTGTAAGTCGGATTTTCATCTTGTCGAAAGAAAAGTGGTACCATTAGGTATTATTATAACATTATTTGCTATACCTTATTTTGCAACTCAGACATTTATCGTAGCTTATGTTGCTGACAGAGATATAAATGTATCAGTTGGAATGTTCTTTCCAATTTATGCAATAGCTGTATTTACACTGCGCATAACTCTACGCAAGTACTTTGATAAACTACCATTTAAGTATTTTGTTGTGATATGTTCAATATCAGCTTTGTTAGGGATGATAAGTTTGTGGATAATAAATGGCAATTTGATTATGCTTGCAGGAGCTATATTTACTGCAGGTGGATATGGACTTATGTGCTCTGTAGCACAGGCTAATGCCTTTATTATGGTTGAAAAGAAAAAAAGAGGATTGGCCAATAGTACATATTACTTAGATTTAGATATGGGAATGGCTTTTGGACCTATTATAGGAGGTTTTATTTATGGACATATTCCTGTTTCTCAGTTTTATCCAGTATTAATGATTACAGCACCTTTAGCTGTGTTGATATATTTTATTAATCGTAAAAAATTCAATAAAGTAAGATAATAAAAAAGAACTACAGAAATAGTAGTTCTTTTTTTATTAAGTTATGTTATTAATAGTTATAGTTTTTATACCTGCTGAAGCTTGTTTTTCTTTGTTGCAGGAATATAGGCTTTGAAAATGAATAATGCTAAGCATAATACTGCAAAGATGATACCAATAATGTAAGCAACATTTGTCATCCCGTGGCCACCCATGTTAAATCCTTCTTGAGCGTATAGGATATAAGTACAGCTTACAGCTGACATAAATGTAGCAGGTATTGCAGCAATTAAGCTTGCGTTAGCACTAGCCTTTTGAGCTAAGTAAGTTGCACTAGCCCATAGAGCCATCATTGCTAGAGTCTGGTTTGACCATGAGAAGTATCTCCATACAATGCTGTAGTCGAATAATGAAATTACATATCCTGCGATTAATAGAGGAGCCGCTAGGATTAGACGAGATTTCATTGTTTTTTGTTCAATACCAAACCAGTCAGAGATAGTAAGTCTAGCACTTCTAAATGCAGTATCACCAGAAGTAATAGGACAAGCAATAACACCTACCATAGCAAGAACACCACCAACAGGGCCAAGTAGTCCTAATGACATTTCATATACTGTGCTTGACTGACCACCACCAGCAGCTAGAAGTCCACCTGTTCCTTCGTAGAAAGCAACACCAGCAGAAGCCCAAATTAATGCGATAATACCTTCAGCGACCATTGCGCCGTAGAAAATCTTTCTTCCCTGTCTTTCGCTTGTTAGACATCTTGCCATCATTGGAGACTGAGTTGCGTGGAAACCTGAGATAGCTCCACAAGCTACAGTGATGAACATTAGAGGCCAAATAGGTGCCTTGTCAGGATGTAGATTTTCAAAAGTAATTTCAGGCATTGGTCTTGCGCCAGAGTTAATTAAAGTAGCTCCACCGATACCAATAGCCATGATGATTAGGCAGATACCAAATATAGGGTATAGCTTACCGATGATCTTATCAATTGGCAATAAAGTTGCTAGGAAGTAGTAAACTAAGATAACTATTGTCCAGAATGTAACGTTTAGTGTATTTGGTGTAAGCATCGCTAATAGACCAGCAGGTCCTACCATAAATACAGTACCAACCATTACAAGTAATACTACTGAGAAAATTCTCATGATAGTTTTCATAACAGGTCCTAGGTAAATACCTACGATTTCTGAAATACTAGCACCATCATGTCTTAAAGATAACATTCCGCTTAGGAAGTCGTGTACACCACCTGCGAAAATAGTACCTAAAACAATCCAAATATATACTACAGGACCCCAAATAGCACCAGAAAGTGCTCCAAAGATTGGGCCTAAGCCTGCGATATTAAGTAGCTGAATTAAAAATGCTCTCCAACCACTCATAGGTACATAGTCTACACCATCTGGATGTTCAACAGCAGGTGTAGGTCTGTCATCTGGATTGAAAATCTTTTCAACAAACTTACCATAGATTATGTAACCTACAATAAGAATAATCAAACTTACGATAAAAGATATCATATTGTTCCTCCCTTTCTTCCTCTCATATTGTGAGTGTGTAATAATTACTTACATATTCTACTACATTTATGTCACTTTTAAAGGGTTATTTGTGTTTTTGTATACAAAAACAATCAGATATAGATTCTATCTATAGCTGATACTTGCTTATTAACAATAATAATATAATGCACTAAAGTGCTTGCATACAAGTTTCTAATTGTACAACTAATAATATTCATATTAATTGTTGCAAAACGGAATAGAAGTTTTATTTGAATATAAATACAAATTGGTATAATTTATGGTATAATTAACTGTTAGAAAAATAAAAGAAAGGGTTCAAGGAGACCGCGCTATGAAGAAAGAAATATACATTTATGGTCATAAAAACCCAGATACAGATTCGATTTGTGCAGCAATCAGCATGGCTTATTTAAAAAATAAGATGGCTGAAGCAAATAGAGCAGATGAGAATAAATTCTGGGGAAGAGTTTCTAAAGAAAGTACATACATTCCTATGGCAGCTGGAGAGCCAAATTCTGAAACTGCTTATGTGCTTGAAAGATTTGATGCTGTAGCACCAAAGGTGGCAACAGATATCAGAAGACAGATTAAAGATATTAAGATTAAAGATGTTGTTGCTGTTAGTGAAGATACAACAATAAAGGAAGCATTGGCAATTATGCATGATAATGATGCATATACTCTTCCTATAAATGATGAAAATAGAAATATGAAAGGTATCGTTACTATAGGTGATATTGCTAGAACATATATGGATGTTTATAATAACACTATGGTAACTAATGCTGGAGTAAGATATAAAAATATCGTTGATGTACTTGAAGGCAAACTTTTAGTTGGAGATGAAGATAAAATAGTCGAAGGCGGTAAAGTTAATATTGCAGCTGCTAACAAAGAACTTATGGGGATTAATGTTGAGGCAGGCGATATTGCGATTTTATCAGATGACGAAGCAAGTCAGAAATTTTTAATTGAAAAGAAAGTAGCTTGTTTAGTACTATGTAACGATGTAACAATTTCAGAAGAAATTTTGGATTTAGCCAAGATTGATGATGTAACAATTATAGTTACACCATATGATACATATAAAGTTGCTCGTATGATAAACCAGAGTATTCCTGTTAAGCATCTGATGAAGAAAAGAGAGCAGATTTGTTCATTTGAGGAAGATGATTTTGTAGATGATATCAAGGCTGATATGACATATAAGAGATATAGGGATTTTCCTGTAATGGATAAAGAAGGAAATTTTATAGGTATGATTAATAAAACTTCTCTTATTGACATGCCTTCAAAGCAGGTAATATTAGTTGATCATAATGAAATGAATCAGGCTGTATTTGGTTTATTTGATGCAGACGTAGTTGAAATTGTAGATCATCATAAGTTAGGAACAGTTGAAACTATGCAGCCAATTAGCGTAACGAATAAACCTGTAGGATGCACATCAACAATTATATATCAGATGTTTAAGGAAGCCGAGATTGAAATTCCAAATGACATTGCAGGTCTTTTATGCTCAGCGATTCTATCCGACACTATGTTGTTTAAGTCTCCTACTTGCACAGAAATAGATAAAGAAGCTGCCACTGAAATTGCAGCTAAGGCTGGTATCGATTTAGATGATTTATGGCAATGTATGCTAAGAGCTAGCTTAGATCTTGAATCGAAAACTGAAAAGGAAATTTTTTATCAAGATTATAAGCAGTTTATAGCAGATGGATTTGCATTTGGAGCGGGACAGGTTCTTGCAGCAAATGAAGAAGATGTAAAAATGGTTAAGGAAAGAATGCTTCCTTATCTTGAAACTGCAATTAAGGAAGAAGGTATAGATATGGTATGCCTAATGATTACAAATGTTTCAGCTGAATCAACAGAGCTTATCTTTAATGGCCCAAATGCTCAAGGTGTTTTAGAATCTGCATTTGAAACTAAGGCTAAAGATGAAGGTCTTTATCTAGAAGGCGTAGTATCACGTAAAAAGCAGTTAATACCACCGATTATGGCAGTTTTACAGCAGTAGGAGGAGAAAATATGAAGAAAGATATAATAGTAGTGGGGCATAAAAATCCAGATACTGACTCTATCTGTTCAGCAATTTCTTATGCCTATCTAAAAAATCAAATTTCTGATGAAAATTATGTGCCTATGAGAGCGGGCGCTGTAAACCCTGAAACTGCTTATGTTTTAGACTATTTTAAAATTGATGCTCCAAATCTTATTGAAGATGTTAGAGCACAGATAAAGGATACAGATTTATTAGAAGGCATAGCAGTTAAAAAAGATATACCTCTAAGAAGAGCATGGGATCTTCTTCATGACGAGGGAATGGCAACTTTAGTTGTTGTTGACCATGAGCAAAAAGTGGAAGGTGTTGTTTCTGTAGGCGATATTGCTAAGTTTTTTACTGGAGCACAAGAAGGATGCGTTTTAACAGAATCAAAGACAACTTATGAAAATATTGTTGAAACGATTGAAGGAAAAATGGTACTTGGGAATCATCAAGAGTGTGTAAACAAAGGCAAAGTTATCGTGGCAACTGCTAACGGTTCAACTCTTAAAGAAACAGTCGAAGATGGTGATGTTGTAGTTCTAGCAGATAAAGTAGAATCACAGAAAGTTTCAATTGAAAATGGAGCAAGCTGTCTTATAATTTGCCTTGATGCAAATGTGGATGCAGAAATTATAGAACTTGCAAAGAAACATAACTGCTCAATTATAAAGACTAAAAATGACTCTTATGTAACTGCAAGACTTTTAAATCAAAGTGTGCCTATTGCGTCTCTAATGAAGGATGGAAATATTACTATGTTTGAAGAAACTGAATTCGTTGATGATGTTAAGGCAACTGTTGCTGAAACTAGACACAGAGAATTTCCTATCGTAGATGAATCTGGACACTTTAAAGGGGTAATAGGTAGAAATAATTTAATCGATGTAGAAAAGAAACAGATTATTATGGTTGACCACAATGAAAGAAATCAAGCTGTAAATGGCATTGCTGATGCGACTATAAAAGAAATAGTTGATCACCATAAAGTTGGTCATATACAAACTCTTGGACCGGTATTTTATAGAAATATGCCAGTAGGATGCACATCGACAATAATATATATGATGTATAAAGAAAACAATGTTGAAATTCCACAAAAGATTGCTGGTTTAATGTGTTCTGCAATTTTATCAGATACGCTGCTATTTAGATCTCCTACATGTACGCCTATGGACAGGAAGGCTGGTGAAGAGTTAGCCAAAATAGCAGGTATAGATCCTGAAGCTTATGCATTTGATATGTTTGGAGCTGGTAGTGACTTCGGTTCAAAAACTGAAAAGGAAATCTTCAACTTAGACTATAAAAAGTTTAACGTAGGAGATATAGCTTATGGAGTTGGTCAAGTTTCTTCAGTAAGTAAAAAGGAATTAGATGCTTTAAAAGAGAAAATGTTAGCATATATGGAAACTGTAGCGTCTTCTGGAGAAGTTGATATGGTTTATCTAATGCTTACAGATATATTAGAAGAATCATCAGAGCTTTTATGTGCAGGTAGTAATGCTCTTGATACTGCAGTTCGTGCTTTTGATGTTAAAGCAGGCGATAGAAGTGTATATCTAAAAGGTGCAGTTTCTCGTAAGAAGCAGATTATTCCTCAGCTAACAGCTGCTCTTCAGTAATTAAATATATGAACTATATAGCTTCCCGTCAATAGTTATTTTACTAATGATGGGAAGTTTTTTTATTAAAAATTCACCTAGCATCAGCGATGCTAGGTGAGTGTTAGTGATTATAGTTAATAATTAGTTATTAGGGAGATGGTATACATGTGCTTCTTCTTCGCCATTTAAGATTCGAAGACCTCCGAAAGCTAGTGCTTCCATTTCATTTTCACCTGGTAGTACAACTACTGGAGCAATGAAGCTTACATATTCTTCAATTTTTTCAGTTAACATTTTTGAGTGTGCAACGCCACCAGTTAAAATGATAGCATCAGTTTTGCCTTTTTCTGTAACGCTTAGAAGGCCGATTGATTTGGCAATTTGAAGAGCTTCTGCTTCATATACAAGCTTAGCGTGTTTATCACCGTTTTCAATCATTTCTTCAATTTTACGACAGTCACTAGTTCCTAAGTGGGCATACATACCACCTTTGCCACGGATTTTCTTTTTCATTTCATCCTTTGTATATTCATTACTGTAGCAAAGTTCAATTAGGCTTAATTGAGGTATAGTACCTGAGCGCTCAGGAGAAAAATGTCCTTCATCGTCGCCTACAGAGTCAATTAGCTTGCCTTTTGAGTGGGCACTAACGGAAACTCCACCGCCAATGTGAGCGATAATAAGATTTAGGTCACTATACTTTCTGCCAATAGATTCAGCGTATTTAACAGCCATTGCATGGCTATTAAGAAGGTGAGAAGTACTGCTTCTTATTACTTCTGGGAATCCTGTTACAGTTGCAACTTCAGGAAGTTCGCCACCAGTTACGGCATCGTATATGTAAGCTGGTATATTAGCCTGATTAGCAAACTCCTTGGCAAGCATACCACCCATATTAGATGCATGAGGGGAACTTAAATTTTCGTCGCCAAGAGCAGTAACAAGATCATCGTTTACTACATAGCCGCCGGCGTTAAGGCCGAATAAGATACCTCCTCGGCCAACGACAGCACTTAAGTCATTTACATTTATATTATTTTTGCTCAAAAAGTCTAATATTACAGAAGTTCTAAATGGAACCTGCTCTGCAATTTTATCAAACTTGGCAATTTGAGCAGCATCATGTTCAATATTTTCTTGAACTAATTTAGTTTGACCATCAAACACAGCAAGTTTAGTACTTGTTGAGCCTGGGTTAATAATTAATAATTTTTGAGACATTTTACACCTCGTTCATACCTACTTTTATAGCTTCTAAGTTTAGGTCAACGAATTTAGGTTTAATGTTAGCTTTTATGATGCTTTCCCAATCGATATGTTCTAGTCCCATTGATTTTATAATTGTACCAAGTAGGATGATATTAGCAGCTTTTACGTTTCCTAGTTTTTCAGCTAATTCAGTAGCGTTTAAAACTTTTGCTTCAGCATGCTTTTTAATTTCATCTAAAACATCATCTGGATAGTTTTCTCTACCTGTAATTACAGACATAGAATCAATCTGTTCATCATTTATGATTAAAACTCCACCTTCTTTTAGGTAGTCAAGGTTTCTTAGAGCTTCCATTTTTTCAAAAGATACGATCATATCAGCTGCTCCTTTTTCGATAACAGGAGAATCAACCTTATCACCATAACGTACCTGAGAAGAAACGCTTCCACCTCTTTGAGACATGCCGTGGATTTCACTCATTTTAACATCGTAACCTGATTCCATTAATCCTAGTGTTAATATTTTACTAGCTAAGATGGTACCTTGTCCACCTACTCCAACTAAAAGTATACTTTTTGTCATTTTATTAGTCCTCCTTTGCAATAGCTTTAACTGGGCAAACCTGTGCACAAACGTCACATCCTACACACTGGTCACGATTTATACTTACCTTTTTAGCTTCTTTATCAAAGCTTAATGCAGGACATCCTGTTCCTAGGCAAGCCTTACAGCCGATACACTTATTGTGATCAACAGTATTCTTAGTTGCAAATAGATTTTCGAATTCTTCTAGATCTGCATCTGAGAATTTCTTTAGTACACATGGCCATCTAGTGATGATTACAGAAGGTTCGTCTTTTATTGCTAAACATTTATCAAGTGTAGCATCAACTTCTTCTAGGTTGTTTGGATCGATTACGAAGATGTGTTTAATACCGATAGCACGTACTAGAGTTTCGATATCGATCATATTTGTAGGATCACCTTTTGCATTAAATCCTGAACCAGGGTTTTGCTGGTGGCCTGTCATACCTGTGATACGGTTATCTAAGATAACATTGATAGTATTACTATTGTTGTAAATAGTGTTGATTAGAGAGTTAACTCCAGTGTGGAAGAATGTTGAGTCACCTAATACTGTAACAACTCTTCTGCCAGTATCACCCATGTTAAATGCTTTTTGAGCACCATGTCCAACACTGATACTTGCTCCCATACAAATTGTAGTATCAAGAGCACTATAAGGAGGTGTAGCTGCTAGTGTGTAGCATCCGATATCACCACTAATCATGATATCTTTTCTCTTTCCTAATCTATAGAAGAAACCTCTATGAGGACATCCAGCACAGAAGCTTGGTGCACGAGCAATTAGCTTACCTTTATCAAACTCAATGATTTTGTTAGCTTCACCATTTACAGCAGCTTTAACAACATCTGGTGTCATTTCACCCCACTTAGGGAATAAATCTTTACCTGTGCATTCAATTCCTAAAGCTCTTACTGTTTCTTCGATATATGGATCGTTTTCTTCAAGGATGTAAACCTTTTCCACCTTGCTACAAAAATCTTTAATTAAGTTAGCTGGTAATGGGTTTGTGAAACCTAGCTTTAAGTAAGAAGCATTTTCACCGAAAGCTTCTTTAGCATAGTAGTAGCACATTCCAGATGCGATAACGCCAACTTTGCCATCGCCCATTTCAACTCTATTAAATGGAGTTTTTTCTGAGTATTCAGCAAGAGCATCTAATCTTTCCTGTACTGTAACTCTTAGCATACGAGAATGAGCTGGTAGAGTTACATACTTCTGAGGCTGCTTTGTCCATTCCTTTAAAGCAACTTCGTTTCTTTCGCTTAGTTCTACAACAGATTTAGAATGACAAACTCTTGTTGTAAGTCTCATCATTACTGGTGTATCATACTTTTCACTAACTTCGTAAGCTTCTTTTAACATGTCGATAGCTTCCTGGCTGTCTGCAGGCTCAAACATTGCTATTTTAGCTGATTTAGCGTAGTATCTGTTGTCCTGTTCATTCTGAGAAGAATGCATTCCAGGTTCGTCAGCAGAGATGATTACACCGCCGGCATTTACACCTGTGTACCCCCAAGTAAATAGTGGGTCAGCTGCTACATTTACACCTACATGTTTCATTGAAGCTAAACTTCTAGCTCCTCCAAATGATGCACCGATTACTGTTTCTAAAGCAACCTTTTCGTTTGGTGCCCATTCTGCTGTAATCTCATCATAAGTTGATAGATTCTCTAGAATTTCTGTACTTGGTGTTCCTGGATATGCTGCCGCAAATCTTACTCCGGCTTCATATGCTCCTCTAGCTATAGCTTCATTTCCTGTCATTAATTTTTTCATTTTTTAAGTTCCCTCCTTAGTTTAGGTTGGTATGTTAGTTTATTTATTTTTTAGTCATATACGCACAAGCAAGAAGTGAATAGTATTTTTCCTCAAAGCTTGCACTTCTGGAGTTTAGTGCGATAGGGCACTTAGCGCCAACAACCATTCCAGCCATACGAGCGCCGCCTAAAACATATAAGGCTTTTGACATAAGATTGCCTGCTGCGATATCAGGAGCAACTAAAATATCAGCGTCTCCTGCAACTGGACTTTTATATTTTTTTATGACTGCAGATTCTTTGTCCATTGCTAAGTCTACTGAGATAGGTCCTTCAAGAACACAATCTTTAATCTCACCACTTTCGTTCATCTTTTTTAACTCTGCTGCATCTACTGTTTCAGGCATTTTAGGATTTAGTACTTCAACTGCACATAATACTGCTACTTTTGGTTTTTCATATCCAAATCCTTTAAAAATAGATACTGCGTTATCAACAATATCACGTTTTTGATCTAAGTCGGGATATGTCATCATACCTCCATCTGTTAGACCGATGATTTTATGGTATCTAGGAATATCAAGTAGAGCTGTATGAGATATTGATTTTCCTGCTCTTATTCCTGTTTCTTTGTTTACGACACCTTTTAATAATGTTGATGTTTGTAAGATACCTTTTTGTATAAAATCTGCTTTACCATCTTTTATAATCTGGATGCCTTTTTCTACAGCATCTTCGTCAGTATCGCTATTGACGATTACTGATGGGTCTACATCATAGCCTAACTCTTTTCCTATTTTGATGATTTCATCTTTTTTACCTACTAGGATATGATCTAAAATCCCTTCTTCTTTTGTTTTCAAAACTGCTTCTAAAGTGTGAGGATCGTGAGCGGCAATAACTACTACTGTGCTCTTTTCAGCTTCCTTCACTTTATCTCTAAGCTCTTCGAAACTTTGTATAACCACTTATGGGCCTCCTTTCAAATCTGAAAATATATATTAGTAAGTTTTTTAATTTTCAAGATTGTACTTTTTTGGGTACAAGTTGATTATATTATGGATGAAACAAAATTGCAACAAAAAGTTTGTTATTTTACTATAAAAAATAGCTTGTTAAATTGTTATCATAAACAAAACAAGCCTTAAAAACCTTGAAATTGATGGGAATTGTTCTGAAATTATATACAATAATTATCTTTTTTACACAATTTAAGTCTGTCTTTTTAGGGACGTTAAATAATTAATTAACAAAAGGGATAAAAGGAGGCTTATATGACTGAATTTTAATTTAGTAAATCCATTAAAATGATATAATAATACTATATATGTAAGAAAGGTAAGGAATAGTAATATGCTGAAATATTCATTGGAAAATACAATTAAGCGAATATCGCGTAAAGCAAAGGATGCAGACGTTATATTATTAACTACCTATGAGGCGAAAGAACATATTAAAAATGTGAAGATGATAGAGCATATTAGATATAGTAAAGCAGAAGCGATAAACGGAATAACGCGAGGCAATCTTCACATTCCTGGTAAGGGAGAAGACAAAACTTATATAGATGTATATTTTTTAATATGTAAAAACAAAGTTATCTTTGTAGATGATACGTTATTTGTAGAAAAAATTCTTTGTGATATGGAAAAAGAAGGAACATTAAAGGAACCTGGAAAAGGTGCTTTTTTATCAACTTTTTTAGAGAAAATTGTAAAGGATGATACATATTATTTAACTTCTATTGAAGAGGAGCTTGAGAAATTGGAAGAAAATATCTTTTTAGAAGAAGATGAAAAAAAGCTAAATAAAAGACTTGGAGATTATAGACGTAAAACTATGACTATGGCAAACTTTTATCTTCAACTTGCAGATGTGGCTGAAATTCTTCGTCAAGATGATAATGATATATTTAATACTACTGAAGAAAAGTATTTAACTTTATTTATGGACAAAGTTAAAAGACTTCATGATGAGGCACTATTGATACGAGAATATGCTATTCAGCTACGAGAGGTGTATCAAGCACAAATAGATGAAAAACAAAACAGTATTATGAAAATGCTTACAATTGTAACCACCATATTTTTTCCATTGTCAATTATAACAGGGTGGTATGGTATGAATTTTACAGGTATGCCTGAGCTTAATTGGAAATATGGATATATGGCGGTAATAGGGTTTAGTATACTTGTAGTTTGTATTTGTACCTGGATTTTTAAGAAGAAAAAGTTTTGGTGATAAAAAGTTAGTGTGATATAATTTTACTAAATATATAAATTAAAAATAAATAGGAGTGTAGAAATATGTTATTTGTAGGATATCCAAAATGTAGTACAAGTAAAAAAGCAGAAAAATGGATGAAGGATAATGGATATGATTATGATTTTAGAGATATATCAGTAGAAAATCCAAATTTAGAAGAATTAAAAAATTGGCATGAAGCTTCAGGTCTTGAGCTTAAGTGTTTTTTTAATACTTCAGGTAAAAAATATAGAGAATTAGGTTTAAAGGATAAGCTAGCTAATATGATGGATAGCGAAAAGTATGAGCTTTTAGCAACGGATGGAATGCTTGTAAAAAGACCAATTTTAATTGATGGAGATAAGGTTTTAGTAGGCTTTAAATTAAAGGAATGGGAAGATCATTTTGAAGAAAAGTCTAAATAAAGGAGAATTTTGATGATAGCAATTATATTATCACCTATATACTTAGCTCTAAATGCCTACATATTAGTAAGATTATTAAGATATTTATCAGCTGTTCATGAGAGGCTAAAACATCCTGTTATATGGACAATTACTATGGTGGTTTACATATTCTTTATGTTGACACCGCTGACGGGATTTTTAATTAAAAAAGAACCATGGCACCATGCGTTAAAGAGCATGAGCAATTATTGGTTAGGCGTTTTAGCAGTGGGGCTAATAACGCTTATCTTTTTTGATATTGGTAGATTTATACTTAATAAAACTAAGTGGAAAGATGATCATCCAAATGAGAAACGCTTTAAAATATGTGGAACTTGTGCTATTTTAATCGTGGTGATTTTATCAACTTATGGATTTTTACATAGTAAGCATATTGTGGTAAATCATCAAACAGTAATGGTAGAAAAAGAACTTAACAGAAATTTGAAAATAGCGTTGGTAGCAGACACGCATCTTGGCTATAGTATTGGTGAGTACCATATGAAACAAATGGTTGAAAAAATCAATGAACAGAATCCTGATATTGTTATTTTTGCTGGAGATATATTTGACAATGAGTATGGAGCTATTAAAAATCCAGAGAAGGTAGCTAAGACATTAGCAGGTCTTAAGAGTAAATATGGTTCATATGCTTGTTGGGGAAATCATGATATAAACGAGCTTCTTTTAGCAGGGTTTACTATAAAAAATGATGAGTATAGCGATGATGCTAACTTTAGAGAGTTTCTGAAAAAGAGTAAAATTAATCTATTAGAAGATAAAAGCACTTTGATAGATAATAGTTTTTATTTAGTAGGAAGAAAAGATCCATTTATGTCTAAAAAGCTAGGTGAAAATCGTAAAGACATAAGGATTTTAACTAAAACTTTAGATAAGACAAAGCCTATTTTTGTAATAGATCACGAGCCTCTTGAGCTAAAAAAAATAGCTAGAGCAGGGGTAGATTTAGACTTATCAGGCCATACTCATAACGGACAAATTTTTCCGGGAAATATAATCATGAAGTTTATTTGGGATAATCCAAATGGCATAAAAAAGGTTGAGAGTATGACAAGTATTGTAACTTCTGGAGCCGGTATATGGGGACCTGCTATGAGAATAGGAACTAATAGTGAAATTATGATAATAGATGTAAAATCGAAATAAGGAGTAGTAAATTTGTATTGGGTGAGAGGAGAAAGTTTTGAGGTGGACTCGTAAGGAACTAAAAAAAAGAGGCAGAAATACAATGGCTCACAATTACTGGCGAATTTTAGGTGTTATACTTATAGTTAGCTTTGTACTTGGTGGATTTCATTTAGATTTAGAAATAGGAAGTGGAGTTACAGCGTATAAAAGAGCTCATATGGAAGCAAAAAGCCTTATGGAAGGTGGAGGGAGCCGTTTTGGTGATCAAAGCAGTATCCAAGTTGTAAATGATTTTATAAACGAAAGTTTAAATGAAAATGATTTATACGATTATGCTCAGAGGCATTATAAGCCAACTAATGGTGTATTTGCATCAATATATAACCAAGCAATCGGTGCTAAATCTTTTATGATAGGGATGCTAAATGGTATAAACAATATAGCTTTTAAAGGACGTGTTAGTATAGGTCATGTTATGATTTTAGGTGCCTTATTAATGCTAGTCCTGTGGATTTTTATAGGAACGCCTCTAATTATAGGAAAACATAGATTTATGCTTGAAACTAGAAGTTACTATGAAACACCTATTGGACGAATATTATTTCCATGGAGAGTTAGAAATGCTAAACATGTGTCATGGGTTATGTTAGTCAAACAGATTTATTTTACATTGTGGTGTTTTACAATAGTTGGAGGTGCTGTAAAATATTATAGTTATAAAATGGTACCATTTATACTTGCAGAAAACCCAGAAATTTCTTGCACAGATGCTATTAGATTATCTGAAAAGATGATGAAAGGTCAAAGGTGGAATGCATTTGTTCTTGATTTATCATATATAGGTTGGCATGCTTTGGGATTATTTACCTTTGGTGTTTTAGACTGGGCTTTAATAAATCCATATAAAGAGGCTACCTACGTAGAACTTTATCTTCATCTTAGAAATGAGGCTAAGATGAAGGCTTATGACAATGCAGAGCTTTTGTTTGATGAATATATTGGTTTAAATCCTATAGATGGGACTTATCCATTAGACGAATATCCATTAAGCTTTAGAGTGAGCAAAAAGTGGATTAAGCTAAATTATGATAGAAAATATAGTATATGGTCATTGATCTTATTGTTTTTTACATTTTCGTTTATTGGATGGGCGTGGGAAGTTCTACTTCACGTCTATGAGGATGGTATGTTTGTAAATCGTGGTATAATGCATGGTCCATGGCTTCCTATTTACGGATGTGGTGGAGTTATGGTAATTGTTGCTTTGAAAAGATTTATATATAGGCCTGGCTTGACTTTTGCCCTTGCAGTATTGCTTTGTGGTATTATGGAATATACCACGGCTACTATTTTATGGGAGACTCAGCACGCTATGTGGTGGGAATATACAGGTTACTTTTTAAATATAAAGGGACGTGTTTGTGCAGAGGGATTACTATTATTTGGTATAGGAGCAATGGCATTTATATATATATTAGGACCGTTTTTTGATGCCTTGTTTAAGCGTATTCCAAGAAGGACTTTAATAGCTATCTGTTGTATATTAATGGTAATCTTTACTATGGATTTGCTGTATACAATCAAGCATCCAAACAAAGGGATGGGGATTACAGAATATAAAAATGTTACAATGAAATTAGAAATTAATAATGATGTTAATTATATAGTTGGAGGTTTAGTAAATTATGAAAGGACAAATATTTAGACTTGTCCATGTGGTGCTAATTGCACTTATAGGAACCTTTGCAGAATTTGCACCTGTGTCAGGTTCCATAGATAAGTATGCATTTTTCGTAGCATTTGGTATAGGTGCTATCAAAATTTTATATGATTTTGTTCTCGAGGTTAAGAAAGGCAATTACTTAAATAGAAATTTGATTATGGCAATCACAAGTTCATGTCTGATGATATTAGGCTTCTATTTGCAAGTAATAGTTGCTATTATTGTATTTTTGAGCATTGGAATGATTGGTGATTATTTGATTTCAAAAAGAAGTAAGAGAGCAGAAAATCTAAGTGGCATACTTCCTAAAGAAGTAACAGTTTTTGTAAATGGAGATGAAACAAAAATTTCTATTGAAGAATTGGAAATAGGTCGTATAGTAGTTGTTGAAAATGGGCAGATTATTCCTGCTGATGGTCGTATTTTTAGAGGTAAGGCAAAGTTAGAACTTTCATTTTTAACTGGCAGTCGAAGAACTGTTGATGTAGATAAAGACGACCATGTTTATGGTGGTGCTATTAATAGAGGTGAAACTATTCAGGTTGAAATAACCTCTTCAGTTGAGGAAAGCATTTTTTCACAAATGATTAATAAGGCACAAAATGCTATGAATGATCCTGATGAATTTTCAAATAAGATAGGGCTAATTAGTAAGGGTATATCGATATTATTTATAATTTCGGGAATTATAGTTTCTATTGCTCCACCTATAATTGGTGGTTATGAATATGGTCCATGGATTTATAGAGGAATGCTTCTTCTTATGGCAGCTAGTTTTGATCGAATAACGGGTATTGTTAATATTTCAATAACATCGTTAATATACGATTTGTTCTTTGACGGTATTTTAACTAATCGTAAAAGTTTATACGACTTAGATAAGACAACGGGAATTCTTCTTGAAAGATCTCAGCGTTTTGCAGAAGGTACTTATAAAATATCTCATATTCATGAGGATGGTAAAAGTAAGGAAGAACTTATTACTTTAGCTGCACATTTGGAATATTTTTCAGATCATATTATTGCCAAAACAATAGTTGATGGTTTTATACAAGTAGCTCGTTACGAGGGAATAGTCGATATCAATCCAGTTCGTATAAATCTAGTCGATAATTTTGAGGAAATCAAAGGTAAAGGCGTAACTGGTAATGTAGCAGGTCAATTTGTCTGTGTTGGTAACAAAAAACTAATGGAATTATTGAATATTAAAAACTTACCAGAAGAGGAAAATTTTGAGGTAATATATGTAGCTATCGATCAGGTATACTGCGGATACATAGCTTTAGAATATTTAAGAAAACCAGGGGTTGAGGATGTATATGCTGCATGGAGTGACTCGGGGATTACTAAGTATGCTGTTTTAGATGGCAAAGGTGATGAAATAACAGCTCAACTTCGTGATGAAATCGCTGATGATGAAAAAATTGCTTATGTTGGAATGGACAATCATCACGGTGAAAGTGATTTTGCAGATCTTAGTGTTATCATCGATTGTTACGATAATAAGCTAATGTTTAAAGGCGATATAGAAATGATGGATGGTAGTTTAACTGACGTAGCAATTATCAAAGAGCAGATTGCAGCTTGCTTTGATGATGTTAAGTTAAAATCGGCAGGCATTTTTGTTAGTAAGTTTTTATTATATATTTTATCAGCAATCTTTGCTTTGCCACTTTATATGCCGATGATAATAGATGGTATCATAGAGAGTATAGTATTAAAGAAAACATATAAATAAAGATAAAATGCACCAGAATCCAATAATTTTGGATTTCAGGTGCATTTCTTTATAAATTTTAATTACGCCATTTTTTAATTAGTGCTTTTACGCGATTTGAAAGATCTTTTAAAGGTACTTGGTTGTAGTAAAAAATCATAGAACGATCATCACTGTTTTCTGTATATGCTCTTGCAGATATAATATGAAGACCTATATTGTTTGCTTCAGAAATAAGTTCTTTTGAATCTTTGTTGCTTTTTACAGACAAAATCATGTTTATGCCCGAAGAAGTGTTAATAGGTGTAATAAAATCTTTAGCATCGGATTCTAAAATAGTTAATACAGTTTGTAGCTTTTGAGAATAAAGTCTACGAACTTTTTTTATATGAGTTTGATATTTGCCATCCTCCATATAAAAAGCTAAGGCTAGTTGTTCAGTTTTAGAGCAAGTCTGAGAGTAATCTGCTCGAATAGACTTAAAAATTTCTGTCATTTGATCTGGCAAAACCATGTAACTGATTTTTACAGAAGGAAAAAGGGTTGAAGAAAAAGAGCCTAGATAAATAACGCGACCATCAGTATCTAAACCTTGCAATGAAGGAATTGGTCTACCAAAATATCTAAGTTCACTGTCATAGTCATCTTCTATAATAAAGCTTGAGTTACGCTGAGCCCAGTCTAAAAGTTTATAGCGCTTGCCGATAGGCATTACAGCGCCAGTTGGGAATTGATTTGATGGATTGACGTAAACTGCAGATGGAATATTTGCTGGTAATTTATCGATAGCTATTCCATCGCCTAATACAGGTATATGAGAAATAGTAAAGCCTCTATCTCTAAAAATGTTATTTACAGGAATATAGCCAGGGGTCTCAACTGCTATGTTGTGAATATGCATTTTTATCAGAATAGTTGCTAGGTGGCTTGTTATTTGCTGTGTTCCTGCGGCTATTACAATTTGATCTGGAGTGCATTTTACACCGCGAGATGAATAAACATATTTGGCTATTTCATGTCTTAAAATACTTTCACCTTGTGGATCTGATTCAAATAGTAATAGATGAGGGTAGTCAGTAAAAACACGATTAATACACTTTTTCCACTTGTTAAAATCAAAGCACTCTAGGTCATAATGGAAAATAGGTTCATCAATTTTAGGGGCGCCAGTGATAGGGACAAAGTTAAGGTCATCGTCTAAATGCTTTTGAGAATAGTAAATATCACTGACATAATAGCCACTTTGAGGCTTACTGTGAATATAACCTTCAACATCTAGCTGTGAGTATGCCAAATCAACTGTAGTTAAACTTACGCCAAGAGTCTCTGACAGATTTCTAAGAGATGGTAATTTTTCACTAGGTGCAATTTCATTTTTTAATATGGCCTCTTTTATGTAATTATATATCTGTAAATATAAAGGAGTACGGCTGTTTTCATCTATTATTGGTATTATTGCTTTCATGATTTCATTTATCTCCTTATGAAAATTGTATATATTAAAATAAATGTTTTTGTATATTTTAATAATAGCATTGAGATAGTATAATTTCAATATAGTATAGAGAATAGGAGAATAGATATATGAACAAATCAAATGAGCTAGTAAAAAATATGGTGATGACTGCTATGATGATGTGTCTTGTTGTAGTCATGACTATGATTATAAGGATTCCCATTCCGGCGACTCAAGGCTATATACATTTAGGTGATTGTATGATATTTTTCTCTGTATTGCTTCTTGGGTGGAAGTGGGGAGCAGTTGCTGCAGGTGTAGGCTCTGCAATGGCAGACTTTTTTGCTGGTTATATGCAGTATGTGCCAGTGACCCTTATGGTTAAAGGGCTGATGGCTATAGTGATGGGACTTTGTGTAGACATGGCAGTTAAACACGGGTTTAAAGGCATGAAGATGAAAGTATTTGAAGTTATTGGAATGATCACAGCAGGTATTGTAATGGTAGCTGGCTACTATTTAGCCGAAGGCATACTTTATGGGAACTTTATAGTGCCACTAGCATCTATTCCGATGAATTGTGTACAGTTTATCGTCGGAGTAGTTTTAGCATCTTTATTAGCTTATGCTTTAGGGAAAACTCCTGCGGGTAAATTATTTAAATATAAGATTGCGGATTCATATAATTAAAGAAATACTAAAAAGAGTCATCAATAAGTATGACTCTTTTTTTATTTTTTAGTTTATATAAAATAAGGTATATTTGTTTAAAGTAATAAAATAATCTAATAATTATGTATATTTTTATATTGCCCTATCAATAACCGTATGGTATAATTTTATCAAACGGTATGTAAGTATATAATAATAATCGTAAACGGTAAGGTAAATAAAGTAAGTTAGATAAAATAAGTTGGTTGGAAAAGTAATAAAAGCTCAAGAGGGGGGCAATAAATGCTATAGTAACCTAAACTCTATTGTTAGTATTGAAATTGTGGGCGGTAATTAAATCTCTGCGACTATTTCAAATAATACCGTTAAAGAGCTAGGAATTGAAGAAGGTAAGCTAATTTAAATATTTAATAAAAAGGAGGATTTTTATGAAAAAATTATTAGCGCTATCTTTAACTTTAGTTTTAACTATGAGTATGGTAGTAGGATGTGGCAAAGATAATAAACAAGAAGAAAAAACTTCTGCACAGCTTGAAGGCAAAAGTCTTATGGTTTACTGTGGTGCTGGTATGAAGGAGCCATTCCAGGAAATTGCTGACACATTTAGTAAGGAAACAGGATGTGATGTAAAAGTTACTTATGGTAATGCAGGTCAGATTCAGACTCAGATTAATAGTTCAAAAGAAGGAGATATGTTTATTGCAGGTTCTTCTGAAGAACTTAAGCCTGTAAAAGACTCAGTTAGCAATAGCACAGATTTAGTAAAGCATATTCCTGTAATTGCAGTTCAAAAGGGCAACCCAAAGGGTATTAAAGAAATTAAGGATTTAGCAGGAAATGTTGAAGTTCTTGTTGGTGACCCAAAAGCAACTCCTATTGGAAAAATTGCACATAAGATTTTCGAAAAAGAAGGAATTAAAGATGATGTTAAGATTGCTGCAGCAACACCTACAGCACCTCAGATGGCAACTTCTCTAGCCGCTGGTGAAGCTGATGCAGCTATAGTATGGAAAGAAAATGTAAAAGGTGATGATGTAGAAATTGCAGAAGTTGAAGGCATGGATAAGTATATTAAGACAGTTCCAGCTGCTTCTTTAAAGATAACAAAAGATAAAGATACGCTAAAGGCTTTTGAAGAATTTCTTCAGAGTAAAAAAGCACAGGAAATTTGGACAAAATATGGATATGAATTAGTTTAGACGTATGAAGAAAAATAAATTTCAATTATTTGAATGGTTTGCAATTATAATCTTATTTCTAGTAACTGGATTTATTGTTATTTGTTTAGGCACGTTGATAATAGGGGGATTCTCGGCGTTAAGAGAATCTCTCTTTTCTGAAGAAATAAGATTTTCAATAACTTTAAGTTTGGTAACAGCAACATTGTCAACTCTTATATGTATCTTTTTAGCCATTCCTTGTTCATATATATTAGCACGTAAGGATTTTATCGGTAAAAAATATGTTGCAACAATATTATCAGCACCTCTTTCATTGCCATACATAGTTTTAGGTTTAGCATTGCTTATTGTTTTCTCTTCTGAAATCGGTCATATATTAAAGGATTTGGGTTTTAAAGTGGTATTTGATACAACAGGTATAGTGTTTGCTCAAATTATTGTAAATTTGCCTTTTGTGATAAAATTAATAACAGAAGCATTTTGTCAAATCGATCCTAAGTTAGAATTTATGGCAGAAACCCTTGGTGCAAATAGCTGGAAACGTTTTACTACTATTACATTGGGGCTTTCAAAGAAGTCTATTATATCAACAGGGATGTTAGCTTGGTCAAGAGGATTAGGTGAATTTGGTGCAACATTGATGCTTGTAGGAGTTACACGTATGGTTACAGAAACATTGCCGGGAAGTATTTTCTTAAATATTTCTATAGGAGATAACGATATGGCTATGGCATCGGCAACTATTTTAATCGTCATTGCGATGACAACTTTGGTTGTTACTGATGCTATAAATAATAAAGCTTTTACAATAAGGAGGAGAAGATGAAGAATATCATAGATGTACGTGATTATTCTATGGATCGTAAAGGATTTTCTCTTAAATCCATTAGTTTTTCTGTCGCAAAAGGTGAAAGTTTTGCTATACTAGGTCAAACTGGATCTGGGAAAACAATGCTACTTGAATCTATTGCTGGCTACTATAAGGATGGTCATGGAGATATCCTTATAAATGGATATCCTGTAAATGCTGTACCTACAGAAAATAGACATATTGGGTTTGTATATCAAGATTATTATTTGTTTCCACATATAACAGTATTTAAAAATATTGCGTATGGACTTAATATGCAAAAAAAGTCTAAAGAATTTATAAAGGAAGCTGTTGAGAAAATTGCTGAGACTTTTTCAATAAGTCATATACTTAATGAATATCCTGGTACTTTAAGTGGTGGAGAAAAGCAACGTACTGCTATGGCACGTGCTCTTGTTACAAAACCGGATATTCTTTTACTAGATGAGCCTTTTAGTGCTTTAGATCCTAATACTAAAAAAAAGCTATATAAAGAATTCGAAAAGATACGAAACGAATATAAATGTCCTATATTGTTTGTTACACATGATTTTGAAGAAGCGAGACTTTTGGCAGATCGTATTGGTATAATGCATGATGGTAGGCTTTGTGCAATAAGAACTCCTGATACTTTATTTATGCCTTATGAAGATGATAGAGTATCGGAATTTCTTGGAATTTAAGGAGGAAAATATGAATCAAAAAGAATTATTTGATTTTCTTAAGTTACAGTTTAAAAATATACTTGAGGCTAATAACTTAAGCTCAGATGAAGTAGTGATAAAATCAAAGGCCTTAACTCCAGAAGAAGCTATAGGTAAACCAGGACGCAAGGATTATCCTATACTTACAGGCAAGGAAATAATGTTAGAGGCAGATTTTCGTGGAGCAAAAGGTCAGGCATTTACAGATGCTCCAGCAGAATTTCAGGGAACAATGGATAAGATTTTAGCTCTTGATTTAAATGAAGATCAGCATGCTAGAGGTTTGTTTATTGCGGCTTTAAATGCGGTAACAAGACATTTAGGACTTTCTGATAAGACTATTCACTGTAAAAATGATGAACCGGAAGAATGTGCCCAAAAGGCTCTTGAATTTATTGAGGAAAAATATGGAAATGTAAAAATTGCTTTAGTTGGATATCAGCCTTCGTTACTTGAAAATTTATCTAAAAACTTTCAAGTTCGTGTTCTAGATTTAAATCCACAAAATGTCGGTAGTGAAAGGTATGGAGTTATTGTAGAGCATGGAATTGATGATTTTGAAGAGGTAGTATTAAACTGGGCTGATTTAGTACTATGTACAGGCAGCACTTTATCTAATGGAACTATAACAAATTTCTTGGATTTAGAAAAAGAGGTATTATTTTTTGGTACTACATTGGCAGGAGCAGCCGACTTATTAGGTTGTAAGAGAATGTGTTTTCTTGCAAAATAAAAGGAGAGATAATTATGAGAAAAAAACTTGATGTTACAGTTGGGATTTTTCCAATGCCTGTTTTAATGGTTGCAACATACAATGAAGATGGTAGTATCAATGTGATGAATGCAGCTTGGGGAACTATGCAATCCATGGATAAAGTTGCCTTAAATATTCTTAAGTCTCGTAAAACTGTTGAAAATATTAAAAAACGTGGCGCATTTACTGTAAGTATTGCTGACGCTTCTCATATTACAGAAGCTGATTATTTTGGTGTAGAATCAGGAAACAGAGTTTCTGATAAATTTGCACGTAGTGGACTAACTGCTTCAAAAGCAGAAATGGTAGATGCACCTGTTATAAATGAATTTCCAATTTGCTTAGAATGTCAGTTTATTCAGTATCAATCTAATGATAGTGAATATGGATGTGGAGTAATAGGCAAAGTTGTAAATGTAACTGCTGATGAAAAGGTTATAGAAAATGGAAAAATTAATATGTCACTAGTTGAGGCTATTGCATATGATCCTTACACAAATGGTTACTACAAAGTAACAGAACGTATTGGAGAAGCTTTTAAAGATGGTATAAAACTTAAATAGCAAATAAAAATCAGGAACATTGTTTAGATGCAAATGCTCCTGATTTTTTTGTAACTATTTTTGGAGTAAATTATTTTTTACAATATATTGGGCTGCTAGAATTTCTTTATTTAGTACTTCTCTTAGTACTTTGATATTGAATTTACTATCATCACCTTTTTCCATAAAATCTTCAGCTATAAATGCTACAAGAGTAGTAGAGTCTATTTTTTTGTTAAAGCTTGCTATCTTGTTTTTTATAACTTCCATATTTGGAATACCGACAGGATTAACAATTTTAAATGGATGTTTGTGAAGATTGATTTGACTATCTAAAACTTTTAACTTAAGTTCATCATGAAGTGTCTTATGAGTATATATTTCACGACCATCAACTCTAAAGATATCAGCTGTAGCCTCAGCGCTAATAAGTTCATAAGGACTAAAATGATTTTTCTTAAAAGAGTACTTTTTACCATCGATTTTGCCAAAAGCACGAAGACCGTCTAAATATCCGTAGCGTAAGTTGTCGATTGCTACATCCGGATTAAATGAAAGAAAGTTGCCTAGGTCAAAACTACAAGTAATATGTTTAAAATCGCTATAATCTTCAACTAACTTTAGTTCATCTTCATTTACTATGCCTACAGCTTGTAAGTCTACAGCGATTATACGCTCAGCACCTTTTTCGATAGCCATTCCTATAGGCATGTTATCGCTATATCCGCCGTCAATATATTTTTTACCATCGATTTCACAGATTTCAGCAGCCGGAAAACAAGAGGCACTAGCGACAATAAACTGATGAAGTCTATTTATAGGAATGTCTTTTGTGTATAGTTTAACTGGTTTTAGTTGCGGAAGCATGCAGGTTACCAGTCCATATTCTATTTTGGATTTTCTAAATTTACGTTCGTCTATGTATTTGTCTAGTAGCTTAAGCATACCACTACTACCGGCACCACCGTTAGTTAAAATTTCTTTTGCAAATCCATAGGCTTCTTCCATAGGTATTCCAAAGAGATTACTTTTTACTTTATCTAGATTTTCATTATCTTCTGAAATATCGAAGATTTCTTCAGTTTCAAGTTCACTCCATAGTCTTTCGGCGTTTTGAAAATCACCTAAAGTTACCATAGCAGCATTAACTGCTCCAACAGAAGTGCCTAAAGCTATATCTATTTTTATATTCATTTCTCGAAGAGCTTTCCAAACACCTACTTGGTAGCTACCACGACTACCACCACCACTTAAAACAAGAGCAGTTTTAGGATTTTTTCTAAAAGGCATACTGTACCTCAACTTTCTTACTTTTCTACAAATATATATTTATTACAGTTTAACATATATTATACTTTTTTTATGAGGGTTTATATAGATTTATACTATTAAATTTAAGTATATATAATTATGATTATAAAAATAGATAGCAAATAACATCTTTTTTTAGTAATGTGTTATAATGTAATATGCTTAATTAGAAACTTTTATAAGTGAAGGAGGTGCTACTTATGATAGATAAATTAAAGGAAATACTTGATAAAAGCGAAAAAATAGTATTTTTTGGTGGTGCTGGGGTTTCAACAGAAAGTAATATTCCGGATTTTAGATCGGAGGCAGGACTATACAGTGCTCAAAAGGCTTATGGCAGATCACCAGAAGAGATGTTGTCACATACATTTTTTATGAACAACACAGAAACATTTTATGACTATTATAAAAGCAACTTGATCTATAAAGATGCTCAGCCTAATAATGCCCATAAGGCTCTTGCCAAATTAGAAGAGCAAGGTAAGCTTACTGCTGTAGTAACCCAAAATATAGATGGACTTCATCAGTTAGCTGGAAGTAAAACAGTTTATGAGCTTCACGGATCAGTTTTAAAAAATACATGTATGAAGTGTGGTAAAAATTTTGATTTAGACTATATGCTAGATGAGTCAAACTGTGAAAACAGGGTGCCAAAGTGCGATAAATGCGGAGGTATTGTTAAGCCAGATGTGGTTTTATATGAAGAAGCTTTAGACGAATCTCAGATTATGGGAGCTGTAAATGCAATTGCTCAAGCTGATACACTGATTGTAGGTGGCACATCTTTAGTTGTTTACCCTGCAGCTGGTCTAATCCAGTACTTTAGAGGGAAAAATCTTGTTCTTATCAATAAGTCTAAGACTCAATATGACAGTCAAGCTGATTTAGTGATTAATGATGCTATAGGAAAAGTTTTAGGCGAAGCGGTAGGACTTAAATAAAGTAAAAGGAGACGATGGATGAACATATTAATTGCAAATGATGATGGTATTAGGGCCGAAGGTCTTATTGAACTTGTTAAAGCTCTCTCGACAGAGGCGGATATTTATGTGGTTGCGCCAGATTCACAGAGAAGTGGAGCAAGTCATAGCATCACTATGAATACTAAGCTATATTTTGAAGAACAAAAGATTGAAGGGGCTAAAAAAGCTTATTCTTTTACAGGCACTCCAGCTGATTGTGTAAAGATGGGGATTGCTTTATTTGAAAGAGAAGGAATAAATATAGATTGCGTTTTCTCAGGAATAAATCATGGTGGCAATCTTGGAACCGATACCCTTTATAGTGGAACTGTAGGTGCTGCAAGAGAGGGATTTATTAATAGTAAAATTTCAGTAGCTGTTTCAGTAAATAGTCATGATCCGAAATATGGATTTGATTATGCTTGTGACTTGGCAGTGAAAACACTAAAAAGAATTAAGGAAAACAGGGACAAAGTTACCCCGTGTGTTTTAAATCTTAATGTACCTAATTTACCAAATGAAGAAATTAAAGGTTTAAAAATTACAAAACTGGGCATAAGAGACTACGACAATTGGTTTGAACCGGTTAACTGTGATGATGGTAGGATTGAGATTTGCTATGGTGGAGAACCGATATCTTTTGATGAAACAGAGTCAAATACAGATTTTATGGCAGATGTTATTGCTATGGATTTAGGTTATGCAACTATAACACCATTAAAGAGTGATTTAACATATAGCAAAATATTAGAGGAAAATATTTGGGGGATTTATGATGAATAAACTATTGTTAAATAGAGAAGATGCTATTGCAGTTTATGTTGACTTTCAGACTTGTCTTATTGATGCCGTATATCAAGCAGATATGCTAAAAGATAAAGTTGTTCGCATGGCAAAATGCTTAAGAGAAATGCAAGTCCCATTTTTAGTTAGTCAGCAGTATACAAAGGGGCTTGGCGATACTCACCAGGACATCAAGGCATCTATCGGTGATTTTGAACATGTTGAGAAGATGACTTTTAGCTGTGTAAAGGATCCAGTTTTTATGAAAAGATTAAAAGCTTCGGGTAAAAAGACAGTGATTATTTGCGGTATTGAGTCACATATTTGCGTTATGCAGACGGCTCTTGAGCTTAAGGAGCTTGGTTATGATGTTTGGCTAATTGCTGATTGCTGCTCGTCTAGAACAGCTATGGATAAGGAATATGCTATTAAGAGAATGATACATAGTGGTATAAATGTTACTACTTATGAATCAGCTATATATGAAATGTTGGAAACTGCTAAAGCAAAAGAATTTAAGGCAGTATCAGGAATTGTGAAGTAAGGAATTATGGGAATTTTTAAAAACAAAGTAAGATTAGAAGATAGAGAATTATTACAAGAATATTTTATGGGATATAGATATTGTACATCTGGATTGTCATTTTCCTCTCTTTATATGTGGAGAGATATTAATGACTTCACTTGGGAAATCATAGGAGACTATTTATGTATAGTTGGTATGAGTCATCTAGAACTTGAAGATGGAATTATCTTACCATTTATGGAAATGCCATTGACTAAAACAGGTTACTATGAGCCAGAAAAACTAAGATATAGTATTTTAAAAGCAAAGGAAAAAATTGAAGAAGCAGGTTATCCATTTAGCTTGCGATTAGTGCCATTTCCATTAACAGAAGAACTTGAAAAAGCTTTTCCGGGAGAACTTAAAATTGTAGACGATAGACCTAACTTTGATTATTTATATGAAAAAAATGATTTAATTGAGCTTAAAGGTAGAAGTTTACACAAGAAAAAAAATCATATGAATTATTTTCTAAAAAATTATGAGTATGAATACAGAGAAATGACATCTGATATGGCAGATGATGCTATGGAATTTATTGCAGAATTTAATGCTAAGAAAAATATTCCTCCTCATGAAATGGAACTTTTAAAAATGGAAGAACGTGCGATGAAAGACGTTTTTGAAAATATAGAGGCTGCAAAGTACACTGCAGGAGCTATATATATGAATGGTAAAATCGAGGCACTAAGTGTTGGTGGTATCATAAATAGCAATACAATGGGTGTACATATTGAGAAGGCTAATACTGACTACAGAGGTCTTTATCAAATTATTAACATGGAGTTTTGTAAACATTTACCAAAATCGATTAAGTATGTAAATAGAGAAGAAGACATGGGACTACCTGGCTTGCGTAAGGCAAAACTTAGTTATAAACCTATCAAACTAGTGGAAAAATATATAGCAACATTTAAAAAATAGAGCCATTTTTCTAAATTGCTAGTGCTAAAAGATGTTTTTTTATACGAACAATTGAAAATTTGAAAAGATGATTAAAGGGTTGAAAGGTTGAAATTTCAATCCTTTTTTTATTATAAGAAAAATGCGTTTTCAGAAAATTTATAAAGTTGTTATTTTTTTAACAAAAAGCACTTGAATATGTTTAAAGAGGGTGTTACTATAAAAATAAGAAGAGGAACAAAAAATTAAATATTTCATATTTAAGACAAACTATCATTCAAGATTAGAATAATTTAGGAGGACTAAAACAATGAGAGACGTAGTAATCGTAAGTGCAGTTAGAACAGCAATCGGTAGCTTCGGTGGAACATTGAAGAACACACCAGCTAAGACTTTAGGCGCAGTTTCAATTAAAGCGGCTCTAGAAAGAGCTGGAGTAGCCGGCGATCAGGTAGATGAAGTTATCATGGGATGTGTTTTGCAAGGTGGATTAGGACAGAACGTAGCAAGACAAATGATGATTGAAGCTGGACTTCCTATCGAAGTACCTGCAATGACTATCAACAAAGTTTGTGGTTCTGGTCTTAGAGCAGTAGAACTTGCAGCACAGATAATTAAGGCTGGAGATGCTGATATTATCGTAGCAGGTGGAGCTGAAAACATGTCTATGGCAGGTTTTGTAGATAATAAGAGCAGATGGGGAGCTCGTATGGGCAACTATCCTCTAGTAGATATGATGGTAAATGATGGCCTTACTGATGCTTTTAGTGGTGTACATATGGGTATAACAGCTGAAAACATTTGTGAACAGTGGGGACTAACAAGAGAAGAACTAGATGCTTTTGCAGCTAACTCACAGCAGAAGGCAGAAGTAGCAGTTAAGTCAGGAAGATTTAAGGAAGAAATCGTACCTATTGAAATCCCTCAGAGGAAGGGAGATCCAATAGTATTTGATACAGATGAATTCCCTAAATTCGGAACTACTGCAGAAGGTTTAGTTAAACTAAAACCAGCTTTCAAAAAAGATGGTATGGTTACAGCAGCTAACGCATCAGGTATCAATGATTCAGGTGCAGCAGTAGTTGTAATGTCAAAGGAAAAAGCGGAAGAACTAGGAATTAAGCCTCTAGCAACAATCAAGGCTTATGCTTCAGCAGGGGTTGATCCTCAGATTATGGGATATGGTCCAGTTCCAGCAACAAGAAAAGCTTTAGAAAAAGCAGGTTGGAATTTGGAAGATTTAGATCTTATTGAAGCTAATGAAGCTTTTGCAGCTCAGTCACTAGCAGTAGGTAAAGATCTTGGATTTAACACAGACATATTAAATGTAAATGGCGGTGCTATTGCACTTGGACATCCAATCGGTGCTTCAGGTTGCAGAATCCTAGTAACACTACTACATGAAATGGAAAAGAGAGACGCTAAAAAAGGTTTAGCAACTCTATGTATCGGTGGTGGACAGGGTACAGCACTAGTTGTAGAAAGATAGTCCTTCAGACTCAAATATTCTAAACAAAGGGGCTATATGTTATAAACTATAGCCCCAAAATAATTGTTTTCACTATTTGTTAGTTAAATGCTTATGTTAGATATATTATTATTTGTACGAGCACTCTCATTAGCTGTGAGAGTGTTTTTATTTGCGCAGATTTTTTAGGGTTGAACCATGCTTAAAACATGCTGATAGTAAAAACATAATTATGCTTGGCAATAATATTTCAATTCCATTACTTTTTAAAATTCTAACAAATGGCCAAGAATTTAATCCGTAATTAAAAAAGCAATCGTAAAT
>SAMEA3387475__coassemble_1036_pt1 | contig 112602 bp, 96 predicted proteins | sample SAMEA3387475__metabat2_high_PE_008 | metagenome-assembled genome bin SAMEA3387475 (sample SAMEA3387475) | Felis catus | biome: Faeces | place: United Kingdom | collected 2012
ACCGACCTCCTAATCGTTAGATTTTTTTGGTCTAACTTTTAGGGGTCGGTACATAATTGGTAGTGACGCTTTTAAAGTCTTAATATACTAATTCGGTTTTAATTTCTAGCATTTTATCATGTCCTTTAAGGATTTCTATAATTGCTAAGGCGAACGCCATAGCGCAGCCTGGGCCGCGACCTGTAATGATGTGGCCATCTCTTGCAACCTTATCTTTTGAGTGCTCCATTATATCTCCTAGTTCATCTTCCATACCAGGGTAGATTGTGGCAATCTTGTTGTTTAAATAACCTTTATGCCCTAAAATCATAGGAGCAGCGCAAATTGCTGAAATATATTTTTTCTTTTTATAAAACTCATCTATAACTTTTGATAAACCTTGATGATTTTCAAGATTAATTGTGCCAGGCATGCCGCCAGGAAGAACAATCATAGTACAGTTTTCATAATCTGCTTCTTTAAATAATAAGTCAGCAGTTACAGGTATATTGTGAGCTCCAGCAACAACTTTATCCTCAATAGAAACGGTTTTAACTGGTATTTCAGCTCTTCTTAATAAATCTACAACAGTTAATGCTTCAACTTCCTCAAAACCATTGGCTAAATGAACATATACCATTAGGGTACCTCCTTATTTAATAGTGTTTATTTAATCTATAAATGCAACTCCTCGATTACTTATTGCAATATTTATGACTATACCTACTGCTAACATATTTGCCAGTATAGAAGATCCGCCATAACTTATAAAAGGCAAAGTAATACCTGTAACAGGCATAAGTCCCATACACATGGCGATGTTTTCAAATACTTGTCCTGCAAACATTCCTAAAAAGCCAACAACTATAAGGCTACCATATGTGTCATGTACAGAGAAAACAAGCTTTAATAAAGTATATAAAAAACATACAAACAGTATAATTAATACAGCACCACCTATAAGTCCAAGTTCTTCGCAGATTACAGAGAAGATGAAGTCTGAGTTACGAACAGGTAAGAATTCCAAATCTTTTTGTGTACCGTTAAATAATCCTTTACCAAATACTCCACCAGAGCCTATAGCAACTTTAGAATGCCATACCTGATAGTTAGCGGGTATGGATAGATCATTAGGGTATAAAAAAGCTGTGATACGATCTTTTTGGTAATCATCTAAAAATTTAAATAAAAATGGAATAGCAATTACACCAATAAAAGCTATACGACCAAATAACTTCATATCAATGCCAGATAAAAGAAGCATGGCTATAAAAATAACACCAAATACGGCAGCACTACCAAAGTCTTCCTTTAAAACTATTAGTATTATGGGAGCTGCGTAAATTACTGCTTTTAAAAAGTCCTTTAAGTAACGAATACCTCTATGTTTTTTAAAGTAATCAGCCATGAGAAAAATAAATGTTATTTTTACAATTTCAGAAGGCTGAAATGTAGTTACTCCTAAGTTAATCCAAGATCTTGCTCCAAATTGTTCAACACCAAGACCAGGTATATAGGGGGTTAATAAAAACAGTATTGAGAAAATATACAATGGTTTTATCATATCCTCAAATACGGAATAATTCATATGGGCTAAAATAAAAACTGCTAAAAAACCCAAAATATATGCGGCAGACTGAACTAAAACTGTTCTAGATAATACAATACCGTTATCATATGATGTAGAAAACATCATTGTGACGCTGATAATAGCAAATATTATGGGTAACACGTAAAGTGATTTATCGATATTTTTGAATAGGTTTTTTATATATCTCATAGACTTCCTTTCTAAAACTTATCTTATTTTTACAATCAATATTCTTGACTTTTTTACTTAATACACATTATAATATCATAGTATGATTATATCAATAATTAATCATATATGTAATGCAATTTTGTTATTTTGTTACTTAGAAGTGTCTTATGTGACACTTTTGTAGTAATACAAAGCATAATTATAACACAGGGTGAATATATCACTACTGTTCTAATTTGTATGAAATATAATTTGAATTTTTTATGAAGGGAGGAGTTAAGATTGAGTAATGGAATTCTTGTTGGTATTGTTGCTTTAATTATTGGTATTTTAGCCGGCTATATCATCAGAAAATCCGTAGGCGAAAAAGCTATCGGAAGTGCAGAACAAAAGGCAAAAAATCTAATTTTAGATGCTGAACATAAATCTGAAACTATTAAAAAAGAATATTTACTTGAAGCTAAGGAAGAAGCTTTAAAGCTTAAAAACGAAGCTGAAAAGGAATTTAAAGAAAGAAGAAACGAAATTTCTAAATCTGAAAATAGACTTATTCAAAAAGAAGAAGCTATGGACAGAAAACTAGAAAACATTGAAAGAAAAGAACAAAGCATTACAGATAAAGAGGAAGATCTGAACAGAAAGAAAAAAGAACTAGAGGTGCTTCATCAAAAGCAAGTTGAAGAACTAGAAAAAATCTCAGGTTATACTAAAGAAGAAGCTAAAGAAATATTATTAGCAAGTATTGAAAATGATGTTAAGGTAGAGGCTTCTATGATTATTAAAGATGTTGAATCTCGTGCTAAGGAAGAAGCTGATAAGAGAGCTAAAAACATCATTACTGGGGCTATTCAAAGATGCGCCGCAGATCATGTGGCAGAAAGTACAGTATCAGTAGTACCACTACCAAATGAAGAAATGAAGGGTCGTATTATTGGTAGAGAAGGTAGAAATATCAGAGCTATTGAAACAGCAACTGGTATAGAACTGATTATTGATGATACTCCTGAAGCCGTTATCTTATCAGGATTTGATCCAGTTAGAAGAGAAGTGGCTAGACTTACACTTGAAAAATTAATTGTAGATGGAAGAATTCATCCAGCTAGAATTGAAGAAATGGTTGCTAAAGCTGAAAAGGAAATCAAGGCTGTTATAAAGGATGCAGGTGAACAGGTTACATTTGATCTTGGTATTCATAATCTACATCCTGAACTAGTTAAGCTTCTTGGAAGATTAAAGTACAGAACTTCTTATGGACAAAATGTATTAAAACATAGTGAAGAGGTTGCTCAGCTAGCAGGTTTAATGGCTGGCGAATTAGGTTTAGATGTTAACTTAGCTAAGAGAGCAGGTCTACTTCATGATATAGGTAAAGCATTAGACCATGAAAAGGAAGGTACCCATGTTGAAATTGGTATCGAAGCATTGAAGAAATACAAGGAATCTCCTGTTGTTATTGAAGCTATGCGTTCACATCATGGAGACTATGAACCAACTTCAATGGAAGCTGTCTTAATTGCAGCAGCAGACGCTTTATCTGCAGCAAGACCAGGTGCTAGAAGAGAAACTCTTGAAACATATATCAAGAGACTTGAAACACTTGAAGAAATTGCTAATACTACAGAAGGTGTTGAAAAATCATTTGCTATTCAGGCTGGTAGAGAAATTAGAATTGTTGCTAAGCCAGATAAGGTTAAAGATGAAGAAATGCCATACTTAGCTAGAGAAATCGCTAAGAAAATTGAAGCGGAATTAAATTATCCGGGCCAGATAAAAGTAAATATTGTTCGTGAAACACGTGCAGTAGATTACGCTAAATAATTAGTTTTATACGGGGTGACGCTGTCATCCCGTTTGTTTCGTATTATGGAGAAAAAAATGTTTGTATATTTAGATAACAGTTCAACAACTAAACAGTTTACAGAAGTATCAAAATATATGCTAGAAATTATGGAAAATAACTTTGGTAACCCATCATCTATGCATAGACTAGGTATTGATGCTGAAAAAACTGTTAAAAAAGCAAGAAAAGAAGTTGCAGACAAATTAAATGTGACAAGTGATGAAATTTATTTTACTTCAGGTGGCACTGAATCTGATAATAGTGCCATATTTGGTAGCGCATACAGTAAAAGAAGAGCTGGAAATAAAATTATAACATCACAAGTTGAGCATCCTGCTGTTTTAGAGGCTTTTAAGAAACTTGAAAATGAAGGATTTGAGGTTGTTTATCTACCTGTAGATGAAAACTGCCAAATTTCAGTTGAAGATTATAAAAATGCAATTGATGATAAAACAATTTTTACGTCTATTATGACGGTTAATAATGAAGTTGGAACTATTGAGCCTATAGAGGAGTTGTACAGCATTAAGCCTAAGGATAGTCTATTTCACACTGATGGGGTTCAGGCATTTTGCAAAACAGAAATTCCAAAGGTTGACTTAATCAGTGTTAGTGGCCATAAAATCCATGGCCCAAAGGGTATTGGAGCATTGTATGTAAAGAAAGGTGTAAACATAAAGCCATTCCTAGTTGGAGGCGGCCAAGAAAAGCACTTTAGATCAGGTACAGAAAATGTACCAGCTATAGCAGGCTTGGGAATGGCTGCTAAGATGAATCAAGGCCATGGTAATATGGCACAGGTTAAAAAGTACCTTTTAGATGGTATCAAGACAGAAATTAAGGATATAAAAGTTAACTCACCTGTAAATTCAGTTGATAGCGTTTTAAACATTTCCTTTTTAGGAACTAGAAGCGAAGTGATTTTACATACATTGGAAATGGATAATATTTTTGTATCTGCAGGTTCGGCATGTTCATCAAATAAAAAGGGCAGAAGTCATGTTCTTGAAGCGATGGGATTAAGTGATAAAGAAATCGAAGGTGCTATTAGATTTAGCTTTAATAGGTTTAATACTATAGAGGAAATGGATTATTGTATTGATAGAATTAAAAATGCAGTAAATAAGTTTAGAAGATTAGGAAGCTTTAGATAGTTAATATAAGGGAGGAATTTTAGGTGACAGATAAAAATACATTTATTGTCAGATGTGGCGAGGTGGCTTTAAAAGGTCAAAATAAGTCATATTTTGAAAAAATGCTAGTTGAGCGTATTAGAAAATTATTAAAAAAGTTTGATGGAATATCAGTAAAGAGAGATGAAGGGTTAATTTTTGTAAGAGCTGACAAGAGTATTTCGTCAAAGGAAATTATAAAAGAAATATCAAAGGTGTTTGGGGTAGCGTCAATCAGCCCTGCTGTTGAGACAAATTCTAATATGGAGGATATTTTTGAAGCTTCAATAAAATACATGCTTAAACTTATTGAAGAAGATAACATTAAGACATTTAAGGTTGAAGCAAAAAGAGCGGATAAGAATTTCCCTGTTAAATCTCCTGATATTGCACGTCAGGTAGGTGGAGCAGTTTTAAAGGGGTGCAAGGTTTTAAAGGTTGATGTACATAATCCTGACATCCATCTTTATGTTGATGTTAGAAGGGATAAAACATATATATACCAACAGAAAATAAAAGGTTTTGGTGGATTACCACTTGGTACTAATGGTAAAGGTTTAGTTCTTTTATCTGGTGGTATTGATTCTCCTGTGGCTGCTTGGATGATGGCTAAAAGAGGTATGATGATAGAAGCAATTCACTTTCATTCTTACCCATATACTAGTGAAAGAGCTAGGGAAAAGGTTGAGGATCTTGCAAGTCAGATTGCTATTTATTGTAGTAGATTTAAGATGCACATTGTTAACCTTTTACCAATTCAAGAGCAAATTGTGCAGAATTGTCCAGAAGATGAAACTACAATTTTAGTTAGAAGATTTATGATGAAAATTGCTGAAAAGGTTGCTGAAAAAAAAGGATGCAATATGCTTATTACTGGAGAAAGCTTAGGACAGGTGGCAAGTCAAACTGCCGAATCTTTAGTTTGTACAGATAATGCAGTAGCTTTACCTGTTATGAGGCCGCTTATTGCAATGGATAAGGTTGATATTATGGATATTGCTAAGGATATTGAAACTTATGAAATATCAATTCAGCCATATGAAGATTGTTGTACAGTATTTTTACCAAAGCATCCTGTAACTAAGCCAAAACTAGAAAAAATACTTCAGTCTGAAAGTTTATTAGATGTTGATAAGCTTGTAAATGATGCAGTAGAATCAGTAGAGACTATAGATATATATCCAAGATAGTCAATAGGATTGTTTAAAAAATAACAATACCAAAATTTAGTTAAATTTTCTACTTTAGAAGGACTTTATATATTGTAAAAATGTATAAGGTCCTATTATTATTTTTTGTTGAAATTTAGCTAAAAAAGGGTTGCAATTTATACAAAAAAATGTTTTACTATTATTGAGCATTGTTACAAAAATAACAACGCTTAAAATACTAACGTACCGGTTGGTAGAAATTAAGTACCGTAAAATATTTATTTACAAAAGAGGAGGCATTCATATGAACTTTCAATTGACTAAGGAACAAGAAGCCGTAAGAAAAATGGTCAAAGAGTTTGCTGAGGCCGAAGTAAAACCTATTGCAGCAGAGATAGATCAGGAACATAGATTCCCTATCGAAAACGTTGAAAAAATGGGTAAATATGGGATGATGGGAATCCCATTTCCTAAGGAAGTCGGAGGCATGGGAGGAGATCATATCTCTTATGCTATAGCTGTAGAAGAACTGTCAAAAGTATGTGCTTCAACAGGTGTTATATGTTCAGCTCATACATCTTTATGTTGCTGGCCGATTTATACATATGGAACTGATGAACAAAAAGCCAAGTATCTACCTGATCTTTTGCAGGGTAGAAAATTAGGAGCTTTTGGTTTAACAGAACCTAATGCAGGTACAGATGCAGCTGGACAGCAGACAAGAGCAGAAGATATGGGTGACTATTGGTTATTGAACGGCGCCAAAGTGTTCATAACTAATGGCGGCTATGCAGATGTTTTTGTTATTATGGCTATGACTGATAAATCCAAAGGTACTCGTGGCGGAATAAGTGCATTTGTTGTAGAAAAGACTGATGAAGGATTTTCAATTGGTAAAACAGAAGATAAGATGGGTATCTGTGCGTCATCAACAACTGAACTAATATTCCAAAATTGTAAAATCCCTAAAGACAGATTATTGGGAAATGTCGGAGAAGGATTTAAGGTTGCTATGTCCACTCTTGATGGTGGTCGTATAGGTATTGCTGCGCAGGCACTTGGTATAGCCCAAGGAGCACTTGACGTAACAGTTGAGTATATGAAAGCTAGAAAACAGTTTGGAAAGAAGATATCTCAGTTCCAAGCTTTACAGTTTGAGATTGCAAATATGGCGACTCAAATCGAAGCTGCTAGACTATTAGTATATAAGGCAGCTGATTTGAAGGAAAAGCATTTACCATATGGTAAAAATGCAGCTATGGCTAAATTGTTTGCAGCTGAAACTGCTATGTATGTAACTACTAAGGCTGTGCAGTTGCACGGTGGCTATGGTTACACAAAAGACTACCCTGTAGAAAGAATGATGAGAGATGCTAAGATCACTGAAATTTATGAAGGAACTTCAGAAGTTCAGAAGATGGTTATATCTGCAGCGGTAATTGGCAAATAAAAGGAGGAAAAAAAATGGCATTTAATATTTTAGTATGTGCAAAGCAGGTTCCTGATACAAATGTTATCAAAATCAACCCTAAAACTGGCACATTAATCAGAGACGGAGTACCAAGTATCCTAAATAACGACGATGCTAACGCTCTAGAAGAAGCATTAAGAATTAAAGATGAGTTTGATGATGTTCATGTAACAGTAGTTTCAATGGGACCTCCACAGGCTCAGGATATGCTTATGGAATGTATAGCAATGGGTGCTGACGAAAGTATTCTAATCAGTGACAGAGCAGTTGGTGGTTCTGATACTCAGGCTACATCAAACGCTCTAGTAGCTACTATCAAAAAGGCTGAAGAAAAACTTGGTAAGAAGTTTGACTTAGTATTTGCTGGTAGACAGGCTATCGACGGAGACACTGCTCAGGTAGGTCCTCAGGTTGCTGAAAAACTAGATCTTCCTCAGGTAACATACGTTGAAGAATGTACTTTAAATGCAGAAATGAATGAAGTAACAGTAAAGAGAAATCTTGAAGATGGATATGAAATCATCAAGGTTAAGACTCCTTGTATGCTAACAGCTATCAAGGAATTAAATACTCCAAGATACATGACAATCGAAGGTATCTTCTCAGCTAAAAATAAGCCAATGCACGTATGGAGTGCAGCAGACGTAGAAGTTGATCTAACAACTGTAGGTCTAGAAGCTTCTCCAACAAACGTATTCCGTTCATTCACTCCAGCTCCAAAGGGCAAAGGTGAAATGCTAGAAGGTAACACTGATAAGGAAAAGGTTGAACAGCTTCTTATCGGCCTAAAAGGAAAGCATGTAATTTAATTAAAAGGAGGAGTAATTTAAAATGGCAATTAAAGTTTTAAAAGATAAATGTAAAGGTTGTTCTATCTGCGTTAAATCATGTCCATTTGGCGCAATTACAATGAATGACAAGGTTGCTGAAATCGGTACAGCTTGTACAGCTTGTGGCGTTTGCGTAAGCAAGTGTCCATTCGATGCAATCGAAAAAACTGAAGATGAAAATGCAGTAGACCTAAGTGCTTACAAAGATATTTGGGTATTTGCTGAACAGAGAGACGGAAAATTAATGAGCGTTGCTCTAGAGCTTATTGGTGAAGGATACAGACTTGCTAAGGAAATCAGCGAAGATACAAAAGTATGTGCTGTAGTAGTTGGTGATAATGTTAAACATTTAGCTGACGAATGCTATGCATACGGTGCTGAAAGAGTTATCATGATTGAAGATCCATTACTAAAGAACTTCACAACTGATGGTTATACTAAGGTAATTACTGATGCTATCCATGAATACAAACCAGAAATCGTTCTATACGGTGCTACTCACATCGGTAGAGACTTAGCTCCAAGAATTGCTGCTAGATGCAACACTGGTTTAACAGCTGACTGTACAAGACTAGACGTAAGAGTATCAAGCTACATTGACTATGCTAATAAGAATACTACTCTAGATACTTCTACATTAGATCCTAACGATCCAAGCACAGGTATCAAACAGACTCGTCCAGCATTTGGTGGTAACCTAATGGCTACAATCATTTGTCCTAAGACAAGACCTCAGATGTCAACTGTAAGACCTGGCGTAATGCAGAAGAGAGAACCAATCGAAGGAGCTACTGGAGAATTAGTAGAATACAAGCCAACAATTGCAGCTTCTGATATCAGAACTGAAGTAGTTGAAGTAGTTAAATCTGCTAAAGAAATGGTATCTCTAACAGATGCTGAAATCATCGTATCAGCTGGTAGAGGTCTAGGTAACGAAGATGGATTTAAGCTAATGAATGAATTCGCTGACAAGGTTGGCGGTGTTGTAGGTGCTTCAAGAGCAGCTGTTGACGCTGGTTGGATTGATCATTCTCACCAGGTTGGTCAGACAGGTACAACTGTTAAGCCTAAAATCTACTTCGCATGCGGTATCTCAGGTGCTATCCAGCACTTAGCTGGTATGCAGTCTTCAGATATGATCGTTGCTATCAACAAAGATGCTGACGCTCCTATCTTTGAAATCGCTGACTACGGTATTGTAGGCGACCTATACAAAGTTGTTCCATTAATCATTGAAAACTGGGACAATGCAGAAGCTTTATTTGATGCTTCAACAAAATAAGATTTAAATCTTTATTGTAACCACTAGGGCGCAGATTTATATTTGCGCCCTTTTTAAAAGATATAAGGTATTATTTAGTGAAAATAAGGAGTACTAATGAGAAAATTTGATTCTAATGTTCAAGTATTAAAATATAAGGTTTTAAGAGAAGTTGCTAGACACTCTTGGAAAGATGAAGAAATCTTTTCAGTATTTGATGAAATTGCACAGGAAATTGTTAAAAAGGGTGAACCTTCAACAAGTTGCTGTATTTACAAAGATAGAGCTAAAGTAGCTGAAAGAATTAGAATTGCGTTAGGTGGAAACAAAAAGAACCCTAACATCATTGAAGTAATTGACTTAGTATGTGACGAATGTCCAGAGGCTGGTCATGTTGTTACAGATTTATGTAGAGGATGTTTAGCTCATGCATGCGCAGGTGCATGTAGAATTGGAGCTATTACTTTTGGTAAAGATAATAAAGCTAAAATAGATAAAAGTAAATGCGTAGAATGTGGTAAATGTGCTGAAGCATGTCCATACTCTGCAATTAACAACTTTAAGAGACCTTGTGAAAAAGCCTGCAAAGCAGATGCAATACACATGTCTGAAACAGGTGAGGCCGAAATAGATTATGAAAAATGTGTATCATGTGGAGCTTGCGTAACCCAGTGCCCATTTGGAGCTACTGTTGATAAATCATATATTACAGACGTTATTAAATTTATTAAAAAGAGTGAAGGAAACAAGAACTATAAGGTAAATGCACTAATAGCACCGGCTTTTGCTTCTCAGTTTGATTATGCAAAACTAGGTCAGGTTGTAACTGCAATTAAAGAGTTAGGCTTTAACAATGTATATGAAGCTGCTCAGGGTGCTGACGTAGTTGCTTACAATGAAGCTAAGGAACTTGAAGAAAAAGGATTTTTAACAACTTCATGTTGTCCAGCATTTGTTAGCTATACTAATATTAACTTCCCAGAAGTTGTACCTCATATTTCACATAACCTTTCACCTATGGCTCAGCTAGGTAAAATTTTAAAGGAAAAGGATCCTACATGTGTAAACATCTTTATTGGACCTTGTACTGCTAAAAAGGCTGAAATGAGAAAAGAAACAGTAAAGCCTTATATTGATAGTGTTATAACTTTCGAAGAATTACAGGCATTGATTGATAGTAAGGATATTGAAGTAGAACAGCTTCCAGAAACAACTTTAGATGATGCTACAGGATTTGGTAGACAGTTTGCTAAATCAGGCGGTGTAGCAGCAGCTGTAGTTGAAGCACTTAAGGAACAGGGTTCAGATTTTGTAGCAGATCCAATCGCATGTGAAGGTCTAGATAAGTGTAAGACAGCACTATTAAGAGCATCTAAAAATGTACTAAAGAATAACTTAATTGAAGGTATGGCTTGTGCAGGTGGATGTATTGGTGGTGCTGGATGTTTATCACATACTGATAAGCATAAGGTTGTTATTGATCAGCATGCTACTGATGCAACACATAAATCTATCGTTGATAATTTCGAGGACTTAAAATAATGAAATATTTACAAGTAACTATATTTACATCTGAATATGCTATTGAAGAAGTAACTGGTTTACTTCTTTCAATGGGTATTTGTGAAACTGTAGTTGATGATCCACAGACAGCTATCGATTTACTAGAAAAGAAAAATGATTATGATTGGGATTATGTTTCTGATGACTTTGTAGATAAGGATGCAGAACCTACAATCACTTTTTATCTAGATGATAATAATCAAAGTTTATCTTTAATAGATGAAATCAAAGATAAGCTTAAAGATATGAAACAAATCCATGATAAAAATCAAATGGGAAGACTAGATGTTGAAGTTGCAACTATTGATGATCAAGAATGGATGAATTCATACAAGGATCATTTTAAGACAATTGATTTAACAGATCATATCATAGTTAAGCCTTCATGGGGGGATGTTCCAGAAGGTAATACTAAGCAGGTATTAGAGCTAGATCCAGGAATGGCTTTTGGCACTGGTGATCATGAAACTACATCTATGTGTGCTGTACTTATGGATGAAGTTGGTTGCGAGGGCAAAGATGTTTTAGATGTAGGAACTGGTTCAGGTATACTTGCAATTGCAGCTGATTTGCTTGGAGCAAAAGAAATTTTAGGCGTTGATATAGATCCTATTGCTGTTGAAGTTGCTATTGAAAATGGTAAAATAAACAAATGTGGTGACAATGTTAAATTTATAGAAGGTGATTTAACGAAAGGTATCGATTTTAAAGGAGATATTGTAGTTGCTAACCTTATGGCTGAAATGGTTGTAATGCTAACAAAAGCAGTTAAAAACCATATGAAGCCAGGTGCAGTATTTATTTCTTCAGGGATTTTAGTTGAAAAGAAGAATTTAGTTTTAGATGCATTAAAAGAGGTTGGTCTTGAGCCTATTAAAATAATCGATAAAGGTGATTGGAGCGCAATAGCGGCAAGATAGTATGAGTAGATTTTTTGTTACACCGGATATGGTTGGTGATAATTCTATTATTATCACTTCAAAGACTGATATACAGCATATGACAAAGGTTCTTAGACTACATGTAGGTTCGGAAATTGATATTTCTGATTCTCAAGCTTGGGAATATCATTGTGCTATAAGTTATATGGACAAAAATGAAATAGAAGCTATAATTTTAGATAAGCAAAAATTTGCAAGAGAATACGAATTAGATGTAACTTTATTTCAAGGTGTGCCTAAACAGTCTAAGATGGATATGATTGTGCAAAAAACAGTGGAACTTGGAATTAATACTATTGTTCCTGTTTTTATGGATAGAACTGTTATTTCAGACAAAAGTAAATTAGTTAAGAAAATCGAAAGATATAATACCATAGGTGCAGAAGCAGCAAAGCAGTGTCAAAGAGGTACTTTGCCAGTTGTAACTGATCCTGAGGATTTCGATGATATTATTGATGACTTAAAGGCTTATGATTTGGTATTGTTTCCTTATGAAAATGAGGAAAATACTACGATTAAGGATGTACTTAGAGGATTAGCTATTAAACCTAAGAGGATTGCTATTATAATTGGTCCGGAAGGTGGTTTTTCGGATAAAGAAGCAGAGATTTTAAAAGAAATCGATACAAAGTGTGTTTCTCTAGGCAAGACCATTTTAAGAACTGAAACTGCTGGCATAGTAGCTTTGTCTATGGTTATGTATGAGTTAGAATTATAAAATATTTTAGAGCATTTGATATACCAAATGCTCTATTTTTATGTGTGTAAAAAAGAGAAGCGATTGATAATTACAATCGCTTCTTAAATAAAAATGAATTATTATTTTTAATCTGGATCAGGTGTTATTACTTCGCCTTCAGGAGGAGTTGTAGTTGGAGGAGGAGTTGTTGGCTCTGAAGGTGTTTGCTGTTGCTGTTGTTGTTGCTGCAACGCCTCTTGTTTCTTCTTTTCTTCTTCCTCTTTTTTCTTTTTCTTCTCTTCTTCCTCTTTTTTCTTTTTTTCTTCTTCTTTCTTCTTAGCATCTTCATTCATCGAAGCATCAAACCTTACACCTGATTGAGTGCCATTTACAAAATATTCACCATTTTTTCTGATGACATTAGAAGGTGCAGATGGAAGAGAACCACCCATTCCTGCTGTAGCCTTACGCATAATCTTTGACCATAAGCTAGCAGCCATTGTAGAATCAGCATTGATTTCAATATTTATATCATTACCAATCCAAAGTGCGGCTGAATATTGAGGTGTAAATCCACAGAACCAAATATCCATTACATCGGTAGTTGTACCAGTTTTACCACCAGTTGCAGTACCTGGAACCTGTGCTTTTTTTGCTATACCGTTAGTTACAGTAGTACGCATCATATCTTGCGTGATGAATGCAACACCTTTGTCTAGTACTTCTGTTTCTTTTGGATTTGTTTTTAAAATAGTTTTACCTTGCTTGTCTTCTACTTTAGTATAGGTTGTTGAATCTATGCGAGTTCCCTGATTTGGAATTGTACCAAATGCAGCGCTCATTTGAAGTGGTGAGATACCTTTTGTCATACCACCAAGTGCTAGAGCAGATGCATTTTTATCATTTGTTGGACCTTCTTCTACTACTGAAGTAATACCAAATTTTTTAAGCTGTTTAATAGCAAAATCATCACCAACTTGCTGGAATATACGTACTGCAATAGTGTTAACAGACTGTTCCATTCCTTTACGCATAGTCATTTGTCCTTTGTATCCACTATAGAAATTTCGTGGCCAATCTCTACCATTTAATTTAATTGGTGCATCATTGATACCACTAGATGCAGTCCAATAATCACCGTAAGATTTTGTCTTCTGTTTACTGTCAAATTCGGTAAAGTTATTTTTGTTACCTTTATCAGCATTTATTTTACCTTGCTGCAGCGCAGCTGAATAAACTGAAAGCGGTTTGATTGATGAACCAGGCTGTCTTGGATTAATAGCTCTGTTATAAAGCTTTTTGCCTGTAACATCACGACCACCTACCATAGCTTTTATGGCTCCTGTATGGTAATCAGTAATAACCATCGCTGCTTGAGGCTGCCTTACGCTAGAACGTAGCGAATAGCATGTTTTAGGCACAATATAGTTTGAACCTGATTTCTTGAAAAAGTCAGGAGTTTTTTCTTTAATAGTCTTATCTTTAAAAAAGGCTTTATCAATAACAAGATTACCTTCACTATCAAGAGTTTTATATTGTTGTGGTATTAAAATTGCACCGCCTTCGATACTGTATAATGCACCGTCTTTAAATTGATATAAATTTTTAAATTCAACGCTGTAATCTATAGTACCGTTTACATTTGTCTTATAGAAGTTTAGTCGTTTGCCTTTTAATAAAACTAAATTGCCATCTTTTATTTTATATTCGTTTGAATTTAAAACAAACTGTTCTTTTTCATTAAAGTAATTTGAATATTTATATAGGCTTATGCTTCCGCTGTTATTTAAAATATTTCCATTACTATCGTATCTGATATTTGTTATGGATGGGAAATTATAGCTTTTTGCAAATTCTTCTTCTATTGCTTTTTGAGCTTTACTGCTCATAGTTGTATGAATTTTAAGTCCACCAGAGTATATTTTATCTCTAGCTTCTTGTTCTGTATATTTATATTTTTTTACAAGATCTTCTTTTAAATCTTCAATCATATAGTCAACAAAATATGCTGTACCGCTAGTAGCACCTGCAGAAGATACATTAAGCTTTTTAGATAAATCTGATTTTTGAGCAGCAACCTTTTGTTTTTCAGTGATAAAACCTTGTTCTGCCATAAACTTTAATGTAGTGTCTCTTCTATTTTTAGATGCATCACCATTATAGTAATAGATGTAATCTTGATTTTCATAAATAATCTTTTGATTTTTAGTTAATCCAGTTTTACCTTCGGAAGCATTTCTTTTCTTAACAAGAGCATAGCTGTCAGGAGCCTTTGGAAGAGCTGCTAATGCTGCACATTCTGTTAAATCAAGATCTTTAGCATCTTTATTAAAGTATGATTTAGCAGCAGATTGTATGCCGTAAGAATTGTTACCTAAATATATTGTGTTTAGATAGGCCTCCATAATTTCTTTTTTTTCCATTTGTTGTTCTATAAGGATCGTGTAGTATGCCTCGGAAATTTTACGTCCTAAAGAACGCACACTTTTAGTTTCAGACAGATAGACATTACGTGCTAACTGCTGAGTTATAGTACTTGTACCACTGATGTTACCGCCAGAAAAAACACTTTCTTTTATAGCACCTAGCATTCTCCAAAAGTTAAATCCATGGTGCTTCCAAAATGTTTTATCTTCAATTGCAACTACTGCATTTACAAGGTTCTTTGGCATGTCCTGATATTTAATATTAGTTCTATTGCCACTATCCAAATATATGTTTTCTATTACATTGCCTTCGTCATCAAGAAGTACGGAGCTTTCAGATAGATAATCATATATATGGTCGGGGTCAATTTTAGGAGTATTTGCTATGATAGTAAATCCATAAATTGCTGAAAATACAATCATTACAATAAAGATTCCTAATAAACCTTTAAATATTTTTTTAACCATAAAACATTTCCTTTCATAATCAATATAGAGTTTATTATATCATACTAATTTTGATTTTTACACATTTTTATATAATTATGACGCAAAGGTGAAAATTGACAAAATATGGAAAATGATTTAGTATATGCTTTAAGAAAAGATGGGGAGGTATTTTGAGAAGACCTATATTAAATGTGTTTTTGATGATTTCTATTGGTATAATTTTTGAATACTATTTTAAGTTATCATTGTTATACATAGTTTTTTTTAGTGCAATTTCATTTTTAATTTTTTCTATAAGAAATTTTAAAAGACATATATTGTTTATTGTTATAGGTATGGTTATTTTAAATATGCAAAGTTTATCACTTATTGCTATGGATAATCGTTTAGGAGAAACCAGCTTGTTTGAAGGTATTGCAAGCTTTTCTAAAATTGAGGATGGTATGTATGATAAGAAAAAGCTTGAGTTTACTATAAATCAACCGGATAGTGGAAATATATTAGTAACATACTATTTTTCAAATGAAGAGTATAAAAGTATCAATGGTAAATTAATTAAAGTGCATGGAATACTTGAAAAACCAAATACTCAAAGAAATCCTAAGTGCTTTGATTATAGGAAACATTTAAGTACAAGAGGTGTAGGATATACATTAAAAGCGGATAGTATTATTGTGTCCGATGAATTTACAAATCCTGTTTATAAATTGGCAAATGATATTTCGATACTTCGAGATAATTTTTTGAATTATTTAGATAAAAGCTTTGAAAAAGAAACAGCTGGATTTATTAAAGCAATGATGTTTGGCATAAAAGATCAGCTAGGAGAGGAAGTTTATGATGAATTTCAAAAAAATGGAACTGCTCATATTTTAGCTACATCAGGGCTTCATATTGGTATTATTTTTGGATCTTTAGTGAAACTATTTAAAATAGAAAGAAATAAGATAAAAAGCTTTATTGCTATATTATTCTTTATAGCTTACATTATTATGGCTGATTGCAGTTTTTCAATTATGCGAGCAGTTATACTTATAATAATATCGATGGGAGGTAAGTTATTTCACCAAAGGGTAGACCTTTTAACTTCTCTCAGTTTGTCGGGGATAATCTTGACTTTGATAAGCCCTATGGCTATATTTAACAGCGGATTTCAGATGTCTTTTTTGGCTGTATTTGTTTTAGGTGTTACTAATAACAAGCTGAGTCGTTTTTATATTAAAAACATCAGAGTTAAAAATCTTTTACCAGTATTTATTATTCAATTAGTCATGTCGCCATATATAGCGTACAATTTTAATTATTTTTCTTTTAGCTCATTTTTAGCTAATATACCTGTTACATTTATAGCAGCATATTTATTACCTATAGGAATGGCTTCCTTTATTGTATTTGTATTTTTAGGATTTGTTCCAGATATTGTACTTAAGATAATATCTTTTGTTACAAAGAGTCTTATTAATATTAACGAATATACATATTTGGATGGCATATTATCATTTGATGTCATTAGTCCACCATTGATATTTGTACTTATATTTTATGGATTGTTTTTTATGTTTACAAATGATGAGATTATAATATGCTATATGCGCAAGAAATTTAAATCGATTACTTTAGTTTTTATGGCAATAATAATATTTATGTGTAGTATAAGCAGTTTTGAATACAGTGAATTTAATAAGGCTAAGGCTATTTTTCTTGATGTTGGTCAAGGGTGCTGTATGATATTTAAAGGTAGAAATGGGAAAACACTTATGATTGATGGGGGAGGTAATACAAATTATAAAATAGGGATAAAAACCGTAAAGCCATTTCTATTAAAAAATGGTATAAAGAAGATAGATATAGCTTTAGTTACACACTTAGATAGTGATCATTATTTAGGTGTTAAGGAACTAGCTATTGATGGTAAGATTAAAAAGTTAGCTCTTTATGATGGCAATAAAGTGATTATAGAAAAAATTTCAAAGGAAACAGGAATAGATTATTCTAATTTCATTTTTTTAAAGAAGCATGATGTTTTGAAAATTGATGATGATTTGATTTTTGAGACAATAGGCCCCAATGGAGGATCTATGAATCAATACTTAAAAGAAATAGAAGATGGTGATGAAAATGCAAGAAGTCTTGTAGGAAAAGTGCATCTTGATGCAATAAAATTTATGATAACAGGTGATATAGACATAAATACTGAAGAAAAACTAATTGGAAATATGAAATCTGATATAATTCAAGTACCTCATCATGGTAGTAAAGATAGCTCTTCAGATTATTTGTTGAATAATGTAAAACCAAGTGCGGCAGTTTTTCAGGTAGGTAAAAATAACTATGGTCATCCTGCAGGTGAAATAATTGAAAAATATAATAAAAATGATATAATTATCAAAAGAAATGATTTAGATGGAGCTGTTGGAGTTTTAATAAAAGATGGGTCCTTTGAGTTTATTGAAATGATAAATCTAGAGAGGTAGTATGGCATATAATAATAGAAAAGAAAGCAAAGAACATGCTTTTAAAATTTTTCAAAAGGATTTAAAAGAAGATAATTTCAAAAGTCTTGTACTATTTTGTGGTATTGAAGATTATTTGATAAATTGGGCTACAGATCTTTTGGTGGATAAATACATTAATGAGGTAACTAAAACACTAGACTATGACAATGTTAACTTAGAAGTTGCTGAAGTTGATAATATTATAGCTAGTTGTGAAACTCCTCCAATGATGTCACTTAGAAAAGTTGTTTTATTAAAAAATTATAACGGTAAGTATTTAAAGGAACTTATTGAATATGTAAAGGATTTACCTGAGACTACAATACTTATAATAACGGCAACTGAAATAGACAAAGAATTAAAAAAAATAGGAAGAGTATATGATTTTGAGCCTTTGACTCAGTCTCAACTTATAAGCTTTATTAATAAAAGATTTAAGAATGCGGGAAAAGTCGTTACTAGAGGATATATTACAACATTGATAAATGAAAGTGGCTATTACAATAAAGACATTGATTACAATTTATACAACCTTGAAGGTGATATAAAAAAAATAATAGCATTAAATGAAGAAGATGAAATATCATTAAATAATATAAGAATTGGTATTTCAGATAATATTGAACATGGTGTATTTTCTATGATTGATGCTGTAAGTAGTAATCGAAAAGATGTGGCTTTTGATTTATTGCATCAGTTGCTTTTATCAGGACAAAAAGAGATGACTTTATTGGCTTCGATAATATCTCAGCTTGAAATAATGGTGCAAAGTAAGGAAATGGCAGAAAATGGTTGCCAGATAACAGAAATACAAAAGACACTTAAAGTACATGAATTTAGAGTTAAAAAAGCATTAAACTTTGCTAGAAGATATACAAGTAGAGATTTAAAGAAAATGCTTGTTAAGGCTTACAGTACAGATAGCAAAATTAAGATGGGTATTTTAGAAAGTAGTATGGCATTAGAAATGTTAATTGCGGAGATATAACATGAGTGAAATTAATAAAAGAAAACAAATAGAAGCGGATTTAATGTTATTATTTGTAACATTGAGCTGGGGCGTTTCATATATAACTATGGATTGGGCTCTTATGGAAATTAGCCCATTTACTTTAAATGCTTATAGATTTGGAGGAGCTTTTGTTATAGCAATTTTAATTGGATTTAAAAAGCTTAAAGGTGTAAATAAAAAAACTATAAAATATAGTTTTTTTATAGGTACAGCATTGTTTGTTGTTTATTTTGGATGTACATATGGAGTTCTTTATACTAGCCTTTCTAATGCTGGTTTTTTAGTGGCATTGCCGGTTGTTACAACTCCTATTATTGCCTATTTTTTTAAGGGAGTAAAGCCTGATAAAAAGTTTAAAGTAGTACTTTGTACTAGTGTGATAGGAATTGGTTTACTTACTTTAAATGGTAAGTTTCAAGTGGCATCAGGGGATTTGCTTTGCATGCTTGCTGCTGTAGCATATGGTATTGATTTAAATATTACAGAGACTGCAGTTTCTCATGAAGAGGTAGATGCATTTCAGCTTGGAGTATTTCAGCTAGGATTTACAGCTATGTATTGCATAATTTTTTCAGTGGTAATGGGAGAGTTTAAAATCCCAACAGAACCTAGAGTAATTTGGTCTACAATATTTTTATCAATATTTTGTACGGGTATAGCTTTTATAGTTCAGGCTATAGCTCAGCAGTACACAACAGCAAGTCATGTTGGAGTAATTTTTGCACTTGAACCTGTTTTTGCCGGAATAGTAGCATTTTTTGTTGCAGGAGAAGTACTTACATTTAGAGCTTATTTGGGAGCGGTAATTTTAGTTGCTAGTGTATTTATTATGGAAATAGATTTTAGCAGGTTTAAGAAAATAATAAAGTGAAAAAATGAAAAAAAGACAGTATCTATATGTAATAGTGTGTTGTCTTTATTTTCTGAAAGAAGTATAATAAAAAGGTGAATTTGTATAAAACTATATTTTTTTGGAGGTAAAATTATGGGTGACAACAGATGTTGCTGCGAAAACAGCAGAGCACAGCAATTTAAGGATTTAGCTCCTGTATTAGAAAAGTATGCTAAAGTACCTGGAAGTTTGATTACTATCTTGCAAAAAACACAGGATATTTATGGATATCTTTCACCTGATGCAATTAACTATATTGCAGAAGAAACAGGTATTAAACCAGCTAAGATTTATGGTGTAGCAACTTTTTATGCTCAGTTTAGAATGAAACCTGTTGGCAAGTATTTAATTATGCTTTGTAAAGGTACAGCTTGTCATGTAAATGGTGCAGATATAATTGAAGAATCAGTTTGTGAACATCTAAATATTAAAGACGGCGAGACGACAGAGGATGGCTTATTTACACTTAATAATGTAGCTTGTCTTGGTTGTTGCTCTTTAGCACCTGTTATGATGATTAAGAGCGTTGATGGTGAAGAGACTTACGGTAACCTAACTAAAGACTCTGTAAAAGAAATTTTAGATAGCATAAAAGCAAGAGGTTAGGAGGTAAATTTATGAAAGTAGTAGTAGGACAGGGAAGCTGCGGTATCGCTACTGGAGCGAAGAAAACAGCTGCTGAATTTGAAAGATTGATTGCAGAAAAAAATCTTGATATCAAAGTAGGTGTTACTGGTTGTGTTGGTACTTGTTACCTAGAACCTATTGTAGATATTTATGACGATGATAATAAGCTAACTAGATATGTAAAAGTGCAGCCTGCAGATGTAGCTTCTATTGTTGAAAATCACCTTGTAAATGGTAAGGTGGATGAAGAGCATGTAATTTCTAAGGAAGATGAAGAGTTTATCAATAAACAGAAGAGAGTAGTACTTAGAAATGCAGGCCTTATAGATCCAGAAAATATTGATGAATATATTGCTGTAAACGGATATAAAGCAGCTGAAAAAGTTATCACTTCTATGACTCAGGATGATGTAATTGAAGAAATTAAGATTTCAGGTCTAAGAGGTAGAGGTGGAGCAGGATTTCCAACTTGGTTTAAATGGAATGCAGCTAAGAACAACACTGGAAAAAATAAATATATGGTATGTAATGCCGATGAAGGAGACCCAGGTGCATTTATGGATAGATCTGTACTAGAAGGAGATCCACATTCACTTATTGAAGGTATGATTATTGGTGGATTTGCAATGGGCGCTACTGAAGGTATTATCTACTGTAGAGCAGAATATCCTCTAGCTATTAAGAGATTAGAAAATGCTATGGCTCAGGCTAGAGAAAACGGATTTTTAGGTAAAAACTTATTTGGTACAGACTTTAGCTTTGATTTAAGAATTAAAGCAGGTGCTGGTGCATTTGTATGCGGTGAAGAAACAGCTCTTATAGCTTCACTAGAAGGCGAAAGAGGTATGCCAAGATTAAAACCGCCATTCCCGGCTGAAAAGGGTTACTGGCAGGAACCTACAAATATCAACAACGTAGAAACATTTGCTAACGTGCCATGGATTTTATATAACGGTGGTAAGGCATTTGGAGATATGGGAACTGAAAACAGTAAGGGTACTAAGGTATTTGCTCTTGCTGGTAAGATTAAAAAAGGTGGTCTTGTTGAAGTACCTATGGGATTGCCACTTAGAGATGTTATTTTTGGTATCGGTGGCGGCATTAAAAATGACAAGGATTTTAAGGCAGTACAGATGGGTGGTCCGTCAGGCGGATGTATTCCAGCAGATTTAATAGATACTCCTGTAACTTATGAAGATATTAATAAAACAGGAGCAATTGTTGGTTCTGGCGGTATGATCGTAATGGATGAAGATACTTGTATGGTAGATATGGCTAGATACTTCCTAGATTTTACTAGAAAAGAATCATGTGGTAAGTGTAATTACTGCCGTATCGGTACTAAGAGAATGCTTGAAATTCTTGAAAGAATCACTAAGGGTGAAGGTAAGGATGGAGATATTGAGCTTCTAGAAGAATTAGCTGCAAAGATTAAAGATGGATCATTATGTGGTCTAGGTCAGACAGCTCCAAACCCAGTACTTACAACTTTAAAATATTTCAGAAACGAATACGAAGATCATATTTATAATAAGAAGTGTACAGCTAAATCATGTAAGGCACTTATTAAATTTGAAATTACAGATAAATGTAAGGGCTGTACTTTATGTAGCAAGAAATGTCCTGTTGGTGCTATTAGCGGTGAGGCTAAGGGTCAGCACGTTATCGATCAGGATAAGTGTGTAAAATGTGGAAGATGCTACGAAAGCTGTAATTTTGATGCAATAACAGTAGAATAATTAGGAGGACATAAATATGAACAAGTATAGACTAAACATTGATGGAAAAGAAGTATTAGGTCTTCCTGGACAGACTATTTTAGAAGTAGCAAAGGAAAACGATATTTTTATTCCAACACTTTGTTTTGATGAAAGAACTAAAATATATGGATCATGTGGACTTTGTATGTGCGAAGTAGAAGGAAATCCTAAGCTTTGTAAGGCTTGTGCAACTGAAATCGCACCAAACATGGTTATTAAGACAGATACAGATAGAGTAATTGAATCTAGGAAAACTAATCTAGAACTATTGCTTTCAAATCATACAGGTGATTGTAGACCACCATGTGTTAAAGCGTGTCCTGCTGAAACTGACTGTCAGGGATATGTAGGTCTATTAGCAAATGGAGAGTATGAAAAGGCAATCGAACTTATTAAAGACAAATTGCCATTGCCTGCTTCATTAGGTAGAGTTTGCCCACATCCATGTGAAAGTGAATGTAGAAGAGGTCTTATTGATGAGCCAGTATCAATCCAGTGGTTAAAGAGATTTTTAGCAGATACAGATTTAATGGCTGATGAAAGATTTATTCCTGAAATTGATGATGAAACAGGTAAATCAGTAGCTATTATCGGTGGTGGTCCTATGGGTCTATCTGCAGCATACTTTTTAAGACAGAGAGGTCATGATGTAACAATTTTCGAATCAATGCCTAAGGCTGGTGGTATGTTAAGATATGGTATTCCTGAATATAGATTACCTAAGGAAGTAGTAGATGAAGAAATAGCTACAATTGAAGCTATGGGAGTAAATATTATTACTGATACTAAGATTGGTGTTGATATTCCATTTGAAACAATTAGGGAAGATTTCGATGCGATTTTACTAGGTATCGGTGCTTGGAAGTCAACTGGTGTTGGCTGTAAGGGCGAAGATGCAGAAGGAGTAGTCGGAGGTATTGACTTCTTAAGAAAAGTAGTTAGAAACGAATCTATGATTTTAGGCGATAGCGTTGCTATTGTAGGTGGTGGTAATACTGCTATGGATGCATGTAGAACTGCTGTAAGATTAGGCGTTAAGACTGTATATAATATTTATAGAAGAACTAAAGACGAAATGCCAGCTGATATGGTAGAAATTGTAGAAGCTGAAGAAGAAGGCGTAATCTTTAAGAATTTAACTAATCCGTTAGAAGTAATCGCAGATGAAAATGGACATGTTAAGCAGGTTGTATTACAAGTTATGGAACTAGGAGAACCTGATGCTTCAGGCAGAAGAAAACCTATTCCTGTTGAGGGCAAAACTGAAACAATCGATGTTGATACACTTATTCTTGCAATCGGTCAGGCTGTTGATGCTTCAATGTTTAGCGATGAAATTGAAAGAACTAAAAAAGGTGCTATCAAATACGATGCTAAGACATTTAGAACTTCTATGGAAGGTGTGTTTGCTGGTGGTGACTGTGGTAATGATAAGATTTCTATTGCAGTTGAAGCTATTGCAGACGCTAAGAAAGCTTCTGAAATGATAGATGCTTACTTAGACGGTGAAGATGCTGAATATAGAGAAGAGTATGTAGTAACTAGAGATGACATTACTGCAGAATCATTTGAAGATAGAGAAAGAATGTGCAGACCTACTATGGATCAGCTAGAAGCAGATGAAAGAAAAGATAACTTCACAGAAGTAATTCCTGATGGATACTCTGAAGAAGATGCTGTTTATGAAGCTAATAGATGTTTAGAGTGTGGATGTCATGATTATCACGAATGTAAGTTAATCGACTTTGCTAATCAGTATGAGGTTGATCCAGATAGATTTGCTGGTGAGAAAAATGCTATCGAATTCGAAGACGATCATCCATTTATTGTAAGAGATCCAAACAAATGTATTCTTTGTGGATTGTGTGTAAGAGTTTGCGATGAAGTAATGGGTGTTGGTGCTTTAGGTTTAGTAAACAGAGGATTTGACACAGTTGTTAAACCAAACTTAGAAAAATCATTAGCTAAATCAGGATGTATCTCTTGTGGCCAGTGTGTAAGTGTTTGTCCAACAGGTGCTCTACAAGAAAGACAGACAGTGGCTAAAGAAGTTCCAGTTGAAACTGAAATTACTGGAACAACATGTTCATACTGTTCAGTAGGATGTAGTTTAGATCTAGAAACTTGTGGCGATATGTTAATTAAGGCAAATCCAGACAAGGAAGGATTTGTAAATAAAGGACTAGCTTGCGGTAAAGGTAAATGGGGCTTTGACTGCTCAATGCTAGAAGGCAAATTAGAAGATCCATTGATTCATGAGGAAGGTGATGACTTCCGTATTACAGATTATCATGAAGCTATTATGCTAACAGCTAAGAAGGCTGAAGCTATTGCAACAAAATACGGTAAGGAAGCTGTAGCAGTCGCTATTTCTGATAGATATACTAACGAAGAAGCATATGCATTTAAAAAGCTTGCAGAAGTAATGGGAGCTAGAACTCTTTGCTTCAACAACAGAGAAAATGGTTTAGAAAAAGTATTAGGCATCGACAGTTCACCTAACACTATTGACGAACTATTATCTACAGATGTAATCTTAATGTTAGGCTACAAGTTTGAAATGAATCCAATTATCCAGCTAAAGGTTAAACAGGCAGCTGAAAATGGAGCTAAGGTTGTTTTAGTAAACCCTGTTGACTATGAGCAGGAAAGATTTGAGTTTGCAACAAAGACTGTTTATACAGAAAATGATCTAAACTTCTTAAAGTCTATTGCTAAAGCATTAATAGATGGTGGCAAAGAAAGTAGTGAAGATGGATTTGATGCATTTAAAGACAGCTTAAAAGATGTAGTAGTTTCAGAGGATGCTAAAGAAATCGCAGCACTTTACGCAGGTGCTAAGAAGGCTATGATTGTATTCCAACAGAACTTAGTAACTACAGATGCAGCAACTTTAATCGGTGATATTGCATTGTTATCAGGTCACATCGGTGGAGCAAGAGATGGAGTGTTACAGCTAAAAGCTAAGAACAATTCTCAGGGTCTAATTGATATGGGTATTTATCATGGTGCTGAAGCTATGGATGGCGTTAAAGCATTATTAGTATTTGGTGAAGATCCTAAAAATGTAGATTTATCAGGACTTGAATTCTTAATGGTATCTGATACTCATGCTACTGAAACTGTTGCTAAGGCAGATGTTGTATTACCAGGTACTGGATTTGCTAGTGTAGATGGTACTTATACAAATACTGAAAGAAGATTGATGCCAGTAGAGGCTGCAATTGATGAAGGTATTGATTTGGCTAACTGGGAAATCGCAGCAGAAATTGCTTATGCTTATGAAGTAGAGTTTGGATGGGAAGATACAGCAGATATATCAGCAGAAATGGATGATACTGAACCACTATATAAATATGCAGAAATTGGTGAAATTTTAGATGATGTATTAGTTCCAGAATTTGCAGAATTTGTTGTAGTTGGAGATGGTGCTTTCGTAGAACCATTACCATGTACAGATAATCTAATGAATATGATTTCACAGAGATTACCTAAACCAGTATGTATGACTGAATAATTTAATATAAAGTATAATATAAAGAGGTATCGCTAATAAATAAGCGATACCTCTTTTAAAAATGAAAAAATTAATTTAATAGGCTATTTTTTCTTGAAGACTGCTGCTTTTTTACTTAAAAATGCAGCCATACCTTCCTTTTGATCTTCAGTTGAGAATAACTCACCAAAAGATTCTATTTCTAATTTTGATGCAATCTTCATATCTAAGTTAAAGCCATCATTAATTGCTGTTTTAGCAAGACCGATAGCTAACTGAGCCATAGAAGAAATCTTTTTCGCAATTTTTTCTGCTGTCGGAATTAGTTCTTCTGGTTCTACAACTTTTTCAACTAAACCGATACGAAATGCTTCATCAGCTTTAATTTGTTCACCAGTGTAAATCATATATTTTGCCATGCCACGACCTACTAGGCGTGGTAGTCTTTGAGTACCACCAAATCCTGGAATAATACCAAGACCAACTTCAGGCTGACCAAATACAGCTTTTGTAGAAGCTATTCTTATATCACAAGCCATAGCAAGTTCGTTACCACCACCTAATGCAAAACCGTTTATAGCTGCTATAATAGGTTTTTCAATAGATTCCATGTAATTCATTAGTTTATGACCTTTTATACCGATGTTCCTGCCTTCCATAGTTGACATAGTGCTCATAGCAATGATATCTGCACCAGCAACAAAAGCTCTACCTTCACCAGTTAAAATCGCGACATCTGCATCGTGATTTTCTTCAAATGCTTCAAATGCTTTATAAAGCTCATCAAGAACCTGGATATTTAAAGCATTTAGTGCTTCTGGTCTATTAACTGTAACGTAAGCGATACCATTTTTGACTTCATACTTAATAGTTTCAAACATAGCTTTGCTCCTTTCGCATAGTCCTCTAATATGCTCATAATATTTAATTAGCAGAAATCGTTAAATTTATAACAATTTATAACTTAATTATATCATTCACTAGCCAACTGTCAATAGTTTCAAGTAGTTTTAACATTGATCTTTTAATTTATCGAAAGTATTTCTGATAACAGGTATGCATAGTAAAACAGTTGTGATTAACGCTTCTGCTCCTAGATAAGTCATATTGTAAAATAATGACCAAGTAACAGCATTGAAGCCTTCTGGAGCATAACTTCCAAAGAAGATAATACCAGAAATTACAGCGCATAAATATCTAGCGATTACTCCTGTCCAGTAAGTTGGGAAAATAGCATATTTGCCTTTATTTCTAAAAATTGCACCAAGTCCTAAAGCACCAAAGGCTATTGGATAATCTAAAAGAAGCTGTAAAGGGTGAATAATGTATGGATTTAGTAAAACATTTAACATGCCTACACACATTCCTACCATTACACCACGTTTAACACCAAAGAAATAACCAGCCAGTACAATGGCCAATAAAGAAAATGGAGTTACAGTGCCTCCGTAAGGCATTTTAAATAAAACTACATATCCAAGAGTAGTTCCAAGAGCAACTAAAATAGCAGAAACTGCAAGTACCTTAATATCAGTCTTTTTAGCCTTACCTGAAATAAGGATTAAAATAAATAAGACCAAAATGATTGAAACAGTGACAATTTGTCCCATTGTTGAAGTGAAAAAATCTTGTAAATTTCCCATAAAAAAACCTCCTATAAATCTTTTAAGGAGGGGATGCAACATATAACATTAATAAATAATGCTTCCCTACGTCGGTATTAACCAAATCAGGTATTGAGGGTAATGATATGAAAATCAATTCTCAGCATGTGCTCCCCTAGCAATAATTTTTAATTTTAAAGCAAAGTACGTATGACAATTAAAATACCAGACTTAGTAGTAACTTCAATCTCAGTATCTAAAAACTCATTACTTATACCAAGCGGAAAAGAATTTGTAATAGTGTGATTATCTAAAGGATAATATGCACCTTTGTACGTGATACCTGTAACCTCTGCAGAATGTGCAAAAACCGAAAACTTAGTATTTTTATCGCCTCGATAAACTTTTGTTCCTGGACGCTGTACAGTTATGCTTTGGAATGGATCTAACATGATAATATCAGTGCCATCCTCAGAATAATGAACAATGTTTTGAACATTACCAAAGGTGTGGTCCACCCTGCCGCCTATACCACCGATAACAGTAATATACTTTGCACCTTTTTCCTTTGCAATAGATAAAGCAAGCTGCAAATCAGTATCGTCTTTTTCTACAGGTACTATAACTGTTTTTATATCATCAGGTATCTTAAAATTTGATGAATCAAAATCACCAACAATAAGATCAGGTATAATATCAACTTTTTTAGCAATATCATACCCACCATCTGCACAAATAACATATTGATAATCTATAGAATCTATTAAATTTTTTATTTTTTCAATTGATCCCTCAACATATGAGGTTATAATCATAATCTTATCCATAAATTAAATTATATTACAAAGTAACAGAAAATACAAAGACAAATTGAACCATAATTGACTTTACTTTGGAAAAAAATTATAATTTTAATAGTTAGTATTTGAAAAGAAAGGAAGAAGTAAATGAACTATAAGATTTTAGAAAAATGTTCTAACATTAGAGCAAAAGCTAGAGACTCTTTAGCAGGAAAATGGTGGCCGGCGATTGGAACTATTTTGGTAGCTTCTCTGTGTATGGCAATTGTACCAGCATTGTTATTGGTTATATTTGGACCAGATTCAATTATGACCATGATAGGAAATATATATACTATATTAGTTACAGGTGCATTTAGCTATGGGATTTGCTTTTATGCAATTAAATTAAGAAGAGGAGAAGATGTTTCATCGACTATGGTGTTTAATGGTTTTAGCATTTTTACTAAAACACTAGGTCTATCGCTTTTTACAACAATATTTATATTACTGTGGTCACTTTTATTAATAATTCCGGGGATTATAGCTGCACTTAGATATTCTATGTCATATTATGTTTTAATTGACCATCCAGAGTATTCTATAAGAGAGTGTGTAAATGAAAGTAAACGCATAATGCGTGGAAATCTAGGTAAACTCTTTTTATTGAATCTTTCATTTATTGGCTGGACATTATTAGTAGGTGTAATTTTGACACTTATAATAACACTAGCAAGTGTGCCAGTAATAAATATGGCAATGTATCAGCCTTCATATATGATCAATGTAATGACACCACAAATGGCTACATTGCAGCTTATTGCTATTGTTGCAACGACAGTTATTTCAGCACCGTTGTATGTTTATATTCAGATTGCTAGTGGTACATTTTATGACATATTAATTGGCAGATTAGAAGGAGCAATTAAAGGAAACGACAATTAAGGAGTGTAGTAAATGTTACAAGATATATTTCCAATGAAACTTGATAATCAGTTTAAGTATATTAAACCAAAAGATGATGATAGATGCATAGCTTTTAATAATAATTCTATTTTGCTTAGTGATAATGAGTCGGATCATGTGATTTATCCGCGTTATGGTGAGCTTAAATACGAAATTGGTAATTATATTTATTTGTTTTCATTAGATGATACCAACTACTTTTTAGTAGAAATGAATGTCGATGAAATTTTAGGTTATGATTATATGCCTATGGTAAAATTTAGATCTATGTCTCCTAAGCATGAGGTTTATGTAGGAATGACAGCATATCATCTTTATGTGTGGTATCGTGACAACAGATTTTGTGGTCGCTGCGGTAGTCGTCTTGTTCATGGTACTGATGAACGTGTGCTTTGCTGTGATAATTGTAAGAATTCTGTTTACCCTAAAATCATGCCAGCTGTTATTGTTGGTGTTATAAATGGTGATAAAATCCTTGTAACTAGATACAAGGATAGACCATATAAGGGTTATGCTCTTATTGCAGGTTTTACTGAAATTGGGGAGACTGCAGAGGAAACGGTTATTCGTGAGGTTAAGGAGGAGACTGGCATCGATATTAAAAATATCAAGTATTATAAAACTCAGCCTTGGGGCATAGCGCAAGATCTTCTTTTAGGTTATTTTTGTGAGCTTGACGGTGATGATGATATTACTATTGATGAAAATGAGCTTTCTGTTGCCGAGTGGATTTCCCGTGATGAGCTTGATATTCATTACGAGGATGTCTCTATGACTAATGAGATGATTTGGCAGTTTAAGGAAGGTAATGTTAAGTTTTAGTTGATGCGGTAAAAAAATATGAATGTAACTATAAAAGATATAATGAATTTACCTTCTATGAGAGAGGCAAAAATTTTATCTGCACAAAACTGTATTGAAAAAATAATATCTTCAATAACAGTTTTTGATAGTAGCGACAAAGAAAAAATAGAAGAGAATAGTAATGATACTATGAAAAGTTATGATACTGAATTGGTAATTACTTCTTTTGCAAATTGTTATGATGATATAGAAAAACAATGTGAATTAATAAAAACGTTAAAATCAAATGGTGAGACGGGTATAATTGTTTTTTATGTTGGATATATTATGCCATATATGGATCAAAAGTTAATAGATCTTGCTAATGAATTAGATTTTGTAATTATTATGATGCCAGAAGGTAGAAGAGAACTTAGATATAGTGATGTAATTCAAGAAGTAATGGAATTAATTATAAATAGTAGAAAAAAAGATGAATATTTTGCAAGTAATATGATAGGAAAAATATCTAGACTTCCTAAAAATAAGCAAAATATTAATTCTGTTGTTGAAATTTTAAGAGACAAAATACAATGTTCTATTTTTATAGTTGACGATTATTTGAATATTATAAATGGTGCAGAATGGCCAGTTGATAGAAGATTACCTATAAAAGAAATTTTAAATGAATATAATTTGAAAAAAAATGTGGATGAAGAAATAATAGAATTAGATATTAGTTCAACAAGCTGTTTTTTTACTAGAGAGATAATAAGAAATAATTTTGACGAAAATATGTATGTTGTAATTATCAAAGAAAGTGAAGGTTTATCTGTAGAAATAAGACAGCAAGTATGTGAAATATTAAGTACATTCATTAATTTATGGACTGATGAATATGCTAAAGTAGATAATAGTCAATTAATTAAAAGTATATTAAAAAATGAAACATATAAAACACAAAGAATATGTCAGATTTTAAATCTAGATATAAAGAATTTTGATACTATGATAATTGTAACAAATGATGATTGTAATAGAAGTAGTCAGGCAATAGATAATAGTATCTATATTTTGGATGAGTTAAATGCTGAGTATATTGCTGGTAAATATAATAATGAATACATTGTATTAATTGAATATTGTACAGATGTAATAAATGCTATAACAGAAAATAGCAATAATGTATTTACTATATTTACAAATTTACATTTAAAATATGATACAGCAGAAGTAAAATTAAAATATGATTTGTTTTTAGAGTATATTAAGGATGTAGGGGAAATATATATAAATAAAAAGTGTTTTACTTATAATGAAATTATAGTAGCAAGAGATTGCAGAAATATAATAAATAAAGGTGAAGATGAAATAAATAAAACATTATTACCAATAGAAAAACTAATAGAGAATAAGAATAAAGATTTAATAAATACTTTATCTGTATTTGTTTTAGATTGTGAAAACAATATTTCTAAAACTGCAGATTGCTTATTTTTACATAAAAATACAGTTAAATATCGTATTAAACAAATAGAAGAAATTTTACATATTAATGTAGATAAGATACTTGATATATGTCTAATATATAAATCTTTAGTATTATTAAGGCTTATAAATACTCAATAAACGTTGAAAAATAGTGGTGCTTATCAAAAGTTACAAAAAGGCGCTGCTATTTTTGTACAAAAAGCTAATTACAGAAAATTAAAAATATTCTACTATAATTATAAATTAAAAACTGAACAATTTATTAAATTAATAAACGGAGGTATTTAAAATGAGTAGAGTATTAAATAAGCAGGATATTCTTGAAATTCTATATGGAGCAACATTGCTAGGAGCAGGTGGAGGCGGATCATTGAAGTTTGGTATTGATATGATTGCAAAACTTGAAAAAGAGAATACTAAACTAGAGATTGAGTTATTAGATATTGACGAAGTGAATGAAGGTGAATATGCTGCAATGGTTGCTAGTTTGGGATCACCAGTAGCAATGTTAGATGAGAATTTACCAATGTTTGGACCAGAAGCTGTTAATGCTTTTAAGGCATATCAAAAGGCCTTGAAACTTGAGAATAAGGAAGTTAAATATCTATATTCTGGAGAAATGGGAGGTTTTAATACTTTTGTACCTATGCTAGTATCTATTTTATCTAGCGAAGAACCATCTAAAAGAATTAAATTTATTGATGTAGATGGAAATGGAAGAGCTGTTCCTTCTTTAGATTGTACTCTTACAGATTTAAGAGGTATTGAGCCATATCCTTTAGGATTAGGAAATAGAACAGGTGATGAAATTATTGCATTACCTACTGATAATAAAGCAGGAGAAACTATTGCAAGACAGTTATGTATGGCATATGATTTGAGAATTGGATTTGCAACATGGGGTATGAACAAAGAAGATATGAAAACTAAGGGCTCAGAAGGTTGTCTAACATATGCACAAAAAATAGGAAGAGCATTATTGAATGCGGCTGAAAATAAAACAGATTTAATTGATGAACTTGAAAAGGTTATGGAAGTAAGAGAATTTTGTCGTGGTAAAATAGAAAAAGTTGAGCTTAAACAAGTTGGTGGATTTGACTGCGGTGTTAATGTAATTAAAGATGAGAGTGGAAAAGAATATTATGTAGACTTTAAGAACGAAAATCTTGTTCTTAGAGATGAAAGTGGAAAATCTTATATTACAGCACCAGATATCATTAGTATGGTAGACTTATCAACTATGACACCTTTAACTAATGCAGATACAAAAGAAGGTATGGACGTTTTGGTTGTTATGGCACCTGTAGATGAAAAATGGTGGAAAGAAGACTGCAAGGCTTATCTAGCTTGGTTAGAAGAATTAAGAAATATTGGATTTGAAGGAGATCAAATAAGATATTAAGAATGGAGGAACTAAAATGAGTGATAATAAAAGCAGCAGAGTTGAAACTACCACTTTAAGTAAGGTTCCTGAAAATGAAAAGAAAAAGTGGTACTCTATAGCCTTTATATGGGCTGGAAATGTAATATGTGTTCCAGCGCTAATGATAGGAGGTAGTGTTAGTGCAGGACTAGACTTTAAACATGCAGTTTTATCAATGTTTATAGGATTTGGAATAGTTTGCTGTTATATGGTATTACTAGGTGCACAATCTGCTCAATTAGGTGTACCATCTACTGTAGCTATATCAAGAGCGTTTGGAGATAGAGGAGCAGGCGTTGCAATATCGACTATTATTGCAGTAGCGATGACTGGATGGTTTGCAATGCAAACAGGAGTATGTGCAAATTCATTTTGTATGATTTTGAATGAGTTTATGGGAATTAATTTTCCTCTTTGGCTAGCAAATATACTATGGGGCACAGTAATGTTATTAACTGCTGTAGTAGGAATAAGGTTTATAGATATACTAAATAAAATATCTGTGCCAGCGTTGTTAATCTTTTTAGTATATGGAGTTTGGACAATTCTATCAGGTGAAGGTGCTGTTTCAAAACTAATAAGTTATCAGCCAGAAACAACTTCGCCAATGCTAGTAGGTATTACTCTTTCAGTAGGTGCTATGGCAACAGGTGCTATTATATCTGGAGACTATACAAGATATTGTAAAACTGGTAAGCAAGCAGGGTTAGCATGTGTTACTGGTGTTATACCAGCAGGTGTTGGTGCATTAGTTTGCGGAACTTTATTAGCAATTTGTTCGGGAAGTCATGATATCACAGTTATGTTTGCTAATATAGGACTACCTATAATTGGTCTAATCGTTTTAATACTAGCTACTTGGACAACAAATACGGGGAATGCTTATTCAGCAGGAATAGCAGTAGTAAATATATTTAAATTAAAAGATAATAAAAGATTTTTAGCTACTATAATTTGTGGGGCAATAGGCATAATACTATCTCTAAGTGGAATTATTAATGTATTTAATGCATTCTTAACTTTACTAGGATACTTTGTACCACCAGTTGCTGGTGCAACTATAGCAGATTATTGGATTTTAGGAAAAGGAAAAGCTGAAAACTGGCATGCTGTAAAAGGTGTAAATTGGATGGGTATAATTGCATGGCTTAGCGGAACAGCAGTTGCATATTTCTTCCCAACATTATTCATACCAACTATTAATGGTATTGTAGTATCTGGAGTAGTATACATTATATTAGCAAAACTTATTAAAAGTAATAGAATTAATCCTTTTGCATAATAGTAAAGAAAGTAGGAATAAAATGAAAGACAATATTATTTTAGCAGCAAAAACAGTTGTAAAAGACTGTATGCAAGTGAAGGAAAATGAAAATTTATTAATTATTACTGATGAGGGTAAAAGAGAATTGGCTAACAATGTTGCTGATGCAATTAGAAATATGGGAATTGAAGCAGTTGTTGTTGAAGGAGTAAAGCCGGTAGATAATAAAATGCCTGAATTATGTGCGGCAGCTTTAGAAAAAGCAGATGTAGCATTATTTATAACATCAGGATCATTTTCTCATACTCAAGAAAGAGCAGCAGCAAATGAAAGAGGATGTAGAATTGCATCAATGCCTACAATTACGGAAGAAATTATGGAAACTACATTAACGGCTGATTTTAATGAAGTGGAAAGAATAGGTAATATTTTAGCTGATAAATTATCTAAATGTAAAAGTATTCATATTACAACAGAGCTTGGAACTGATTTAACATTATATTGTGATGGGAGAAATGGAATTGCAGATACTGGCAAGCTAGGTGAAAAGGGAGCATTTGGTAATTTGCCTGCAGGTGAAGCGATGGTTGCACCGATAGAGAGAAAAGGGGATGGAGTATTAGTTGTAGATGGTGTTATAGTTGGCATGAGTCCATTAATAGAACCACTAACTATCGAATTTAAAGATGGCAGAATTGAAAATGTTTCAGGTAATCAATCAGAAGGGTTTTTTAAATTTATAAATCAATTTGATGATAATGCTAAAAATGTATGTGAATTTGGAATAGGGACTAACGAAAAATGTCATTTAATGGGAAATCCATTAGTAGATGAAAAAATATATGGTACTATTCATATAGCCTGTGGTAATAACTTATTTATGGGCGGAGAGCAGGACAGTAACATGCATTATGATATGATAGTGACTAAGCCAACTGTGTTTTTAGATGATGAATGTATTATTAAAGATGGAGTGCATATTTATTAATTATTTTAAATACTGATATGAAAGTGAGAGTGCAATACTCTCGCTTTTTGATTAACAGAAAATTCTTCATGCTTTAGCTGTGGTAAGCATCAATGAGTAGAGAAAAATTGATTGTGAAATGGAAACTGGATTGAGTAGACATACAGGTTTAAAGTGACGGTAGTAAAAGAAAAGTGTTTATTATTAAAATTATGTACGCTATAATGTGCAGGTAGAGGAGGTGTAAACAATGCTTAATACTATTAGTATATTAGAGCAGACAATAAAATATAAGGAGCCAGTAAATATTAGCCCTAAAGAGGTAAATGCAGTAATTTTAAGCGAAGAAGAATATAATAGTATGATAGAAACTCTATATTTATCTTCTAAGCCTGTAACAAAAGAAAAAATTATAGAAGGCTTAAACACATCTCTTGAAGATTGCATTTCAGAATCTGAGGTAGAATGGTAGTGTATAAAATTGTCTATACTAAAAAAGCTGTAAAGAATATTGAAAATTTAAAGTCTTCAAAAATAGATAAAAAACAAAGGCAATTATAGAACTTGTTAGGGAGAATTCATTTGAAACACCATCACCATACGAAAAACTGCAAGGAGGTTTAAGTGGTGCATATTCAAGAAGAATTAATATTAAACACAGATTGTGTATGAAGTTATAGAAGATGAAAACACAGTAAAAATATTGAGTATATTATCTTTATTTTAAACCATAACCCTTGAAATCTCAATGGTTATACTTAAATCAATTACCATGGAAGGTAATTTACAGAAAAAGTTTCATACTCTCCTAAGCATTTTCGAGGTCTATTATTCATTTTATTAATATTATTATCTAGTTCATTTTCATCAACTAATGATAAGTCCATTCCTTTTGGATAATATTCTCTTAATAGTCCATTGGCATTTTCATTTGTTCCTTTTTGCCACGCGCAATATGGATCACAAAAATATGTTTTACAATTCAGTTCTTTTTCTATTTCTTTATATTCAGAAAATTCCTTACCTCTATCAAAAGTGATTGTTTTTACTAAATCACCGGGGTATTTTTTAAGTGCCTTTATTATTGCAGGCGTAACATCTTTTGCTGTTCTTGTTGATACTAATATTGCAATATATTTTCTGGATTTTCTTTCTGTTAGTGTTACAAAACAATATTTGCTTTTTCTTTTATGATCTATTCTTCTAGATAAATGATGGTTGTAGGTGAAGATGTAAAGCTTAATGCTTATATTAAATTTCTACTATTGTAGATATGTAATCAGGTAAATTATAAATATTACGCTTAATGCTTATATTAAATTTCTACTATTGTAGATTTTGTAGTTATACCCCTTTTTTATTCGCTTAATGCTTATATTAAATTTCTACTATTGTAGATGCGATATTGGTTTGTGTAAATACATTTGCTTAATGCTTATATTAAATTTCTACTATTGTAGATCAAGAATATGGAGTAATTATTGTAGCGCTTAATGCTTATATTAAATTTTTACTATTGTAGATAGTTCATCTCTAGGCGTTCTTTTGCCAGCTTAATGCGTGCCATCAATTGTTTTAGTACTCTATAGTTTTTTCGTCACTACCATTTTAAAATTTTTCCACATCATCGCTACATATTAGATAAACAGTATAGCCAATATGCACATAGACAACTTGGAACCAGCCAAGTATCATGATAAAATGATAATCACTACATTAATAATTAAAAAAACACATAATAGGACAATAAACTATGATATATACAAAGATGACAAACAAAGCCATGATGGTAGCATACAATGCACATCATGGGCAAGTAGACAAATGCGGTATTCCATATATTTTTCATCCCATTCATCTAGCGGAGCAGATGGATGATGAGATAAGCTGCACTGTAGCACTATTACATGATGTTGTAGAAGATACAGAGATTACAATAAAAGATCTTGCTAAGTTATTTCCAGTAGAAGTTATTGATGCGGTAAATCTATTAACGCGCAATAAGGAGACCTCCTATTATGAATACATAGAGGCACTAAAAAGTAATAAAGTTGCAGTTAAAGTTAAATTGGCTGATCTTGACCATAACTTAGATATAACTAGGATGACTTATGAAGATAGTTTAGAAAGTGTAAAAGTAAAAGCTCTAAGAAGCAGATACAAAAAAGCTAAGGAAATATTAACTACATAAATATTTTATATCTACATAACTAAAAAAACGGAGTGGCAAAAATTGAGTGCCATTCCGTTTTATGCTAATTATTGTTTTAGTCTCCATAAGGCTGCGGCAAGATAGTATTCATAAGTTGCTGGCATTTTGGTAAAATCAGCATTTACTAACTGTTTGATTTTGTTTATTCTATATGAAACTGTATATGAAACTGTGTTTCTATGAAGATAAAGTGTAGCAGCACTTGTACTTAATTGAGCATCACAATCTATAAGATAAACAGCAAGAGTTTCCATAAGATTGTCATTGTCATTTTGTAACGTATCGATTATGAAGTTAATATGATTTTCAAGAGGATGCTTTTTATGAAGCAGCGTTATAACTTCATTTGTGAAAACGACATCATGCATATCACGATACTTTCTGTTTAAAAATATTTTATCCATTGCACTTGAGTTTGCACAAAATAGAGAATACGAATTACGCAAAGAAGGTATATCAAGCTTATCATTGTTCATAAAGAAACATAAGTGATTAGGATTATTGTAAGCAATTTTCTCTAAATCTTGTACTAATAAAGTGTCCATGGTGTTAGAAACCGAAATAGATGTAAGCACTACAAGTCGGTTATCTATAATATCTGCGATACAAAATTTATCATAATCGTTAAATATTTTAGTTACAATACTTTTAATTTCCAAAAGATCTTCCTTACCATCAAAAATAATTAATGTGCAGATATTTGAAATTGAAATATCTGTATTTTGTATATATTTTTCAGCTGTTGTTTCTGATGATTTTAATATAAGGGATAAAATGGTATTATTTGAATCCATATTCAATGAGTAACCCCATAAATCAGTAAAAAAGTCTGTGCAAGTACAGATATCTTCTATAGTTGTTTCATTAAGTTGATCAGCACTACATGATGCATACGTTGTAAGCCAAGAGGCATCACTATGATAAAAATCTTGCTTGTAAATATAGTAAGTCATATTTTTATGGTTTATTTTTTTTGAAGCGTATCCACGTTTACTACCAGAAAAAGCTTCTTGGAAAAAATCAACATCAAAGATACCGTAAGATTTTCGATAGATTGATTGAAAATAAATACCTGAGGTATGAGATAATGTTAAATTACACTTGTATGAACTGGAAATGACATTTAATAAAGTGTTCATATCTCTTTTGCTTTCGGGTATTTGCATAAGTCTTCTTTTAGTAGTTGTTATGAAGTTATCAGTGATTAGCTGATTTTTAACAATAGCAGTCATAACATCTGTAATAATATCACTATATTTTACTTGCTTGTCTTTTATTAAAATTAAAGGCATAGATAGTGAGTCTGCAGTTTGTATAACGGAAGGTGAAAGCTTAGGGATAATTTTACCAACATAAAATAAGACTAAGGCTACAACACCTGATTCTGCTAAATTTTTTATTGCAAGACATTGGTTTTCTGCATCGTCTTTGATGGCGAAAAAGGCAGATAATGAAAGTTCGTTTGGGTTAAACACCTTTATTTCTTGATTAGCTTTTGGAATTTCTACAACTGATACAGAAGAAACAATTCTATCAAGTCCTTTCTTTCCTGCAATCAATTTACTAGAGTGAAAAGATGGTAAATTTAAGCAGTCATGAACAGTAATACTCATTTGTATATCCTCCTAAATAAATTAGATAATTTAAAAAATTATACCAAAAAAGAAGCTAATATACAATATTGATTTGTGCATATGCACAATGAAAAAGACGGGAAATTTTTAAGTATGCACGAATAATTATAAGTAAATATGTGTTATTATAAGAAAAATTTAAGAAAAGTGAGGTATGTATATGAGTATGACGAGTAAAAAAGAGTCAAAGACAGCTGAGGTAACTGCTCTAAAGGCAATACCTAATAACGAACGAAAAGATTGGATTTCCTTGGCTTTTGTACAAGCAGGAATATGCGTTTGTGTTCCGGCGTTTTTATTAGGAGCACTTTTAGCAGAGGGCATGCCTATGTGGCCTGCGATTATTTCAGGTTCACTTGGATATTTAATTGTAGTTATAGGAATGGTTGCAACTGGTATGATGGGTTGTGATTTAGGTCTGGCATCATGCACATGCTGCGAAGCTGGCTTTGGAAAAAAAGGTGCTAGATTTATTGTAAGTACTATTTTTGCAGTTAACATGGTAGGTTGGTTTGGAATTCAAAATGGAGTTTGCGGTGAAGCTTTTACAAATGCTGTACTTGCAATGACCGGGATTAAAATACCTGTAGTTATTTCAAATACCCTATGGGGAATAATAATGCTATTAACTGCAGTATTTGGAGTGCATGCATTAGAAAAGCTAGATAAGATTTCTATTCCTCTTTTGATGATTATCATGTGTTATGGAACTTACTTAGCTTTTAAAATTTATGGCACAGGTGGTATAAATGATGAAGAAGTTACGCAGACAATGAGTTTTATGTCTGGTGTAGCACTTTCATTTAATTTTACAGCTGTAGGAACAATTACAGCAGCTGACTATACTAGATTTCAACGTAGTCGTAAGGACACAGTTAAATCAGTATTCTATGGTGTTTTTCCAATGGGTGTAATAACTCTAGTAATGGGTATATTGTTGACAAAGATGTCAGCTGAATATGATATTAGTATGGTTTTAATTAATGTTGGTTTACCTCTTTTAGGTATAATCGCTCTTGTTATTTCAACATGGACAACAAATTCAACAAATGCATATAGTGCAGGATTAAACATTGTTATGGCATTTAAGCTAAATGACAATAAAAGAAGAGAAGCAACTCTTATCTCTGGAATTATAGGTATTATTCTTTGCGATTTAGGGATACTTGGTCATATTGAAGGTGTTTTAAGTCTTTTATCATATGTAGTGTGTCCTATAGGTGGAGTAATATTGGCAGATTACTGGATTGTAGGTAAAGGAAAAGCAGAAAACTTTAGACCGATTGACGGCGTAAATTGGGCAGGAGTAATAGCTTGGGCTATTGGTGCAATTTTGGCATATTTTGTTTTAAAAATCGAATTTGCAGGAATTATAGCGGGTTTTATTGCATATATTATAATTGAACGCATATTACCATCATCATCAAGACCGATAAAAAATAAATAATGTTAAAATATAATATAAAAGCGAGGAGAGAAAAAATGAGAGAATTAAATAAGCAGGATATGATAGATATTCTTTATGGTTGTACAGTTTTAGGAACTGGTGGAGGTGGTCCATTGGCAGAAGGATTGGCTCTTATGCAGCAACATTTTGAAAAAGGTGAAGTTTTAAAACTAATAACTTTAGATGAACTTCCAGATGACGAATATGTTGTAACTCCATATTGCTGTGGTGCGCCATCTGCAACACCTGATGAAAGATTGGCAAATCTTGAAACTTCAAAGGTGGCATCGTCTGTTTTAGCAGCGCAAGCTTTAGAAGAAACATTAGGTAAAAAAATATATGCAGTAGGTTCAACTGAGCTAGGCGGAGCAAATACTGCAGAAGCATTACATGCAGCATTAGTAATGGGTGTACCTTTGCTTGATGCAGATCCAGCAGGTCGCTCTGTACCAGAGTTACAGCATTCAACTTACTATATTAAAAATGTTCCTATTTATCCTATGGGTGTTGCAACAAAATTTGGAGAGAAAATTGTAGTTCAAAATGTTCAAGGAGATCTTAGAGCTGAAGATATAGTAAGAGCTATTGCTGTTGCAAGTGATAATATGGTTGGAGTTGCAGATCATGCTAACGTAGGAAAGGTAATCAAGGAATCTTTGATACCTGATATGATCAGCTATGCTCAAAATATAGGTAGAGTTTTAAGAGAAACAAGAGAAGCTGGCGGTGATACAGCAAAAGCAATTTGTGATGCAAACGAAGGAAAAGTTCTTTTTAGAGGAACAGTAAGTGATTACACATGTGAAACTAGAGAAGGTTTTAACTTTGGTGAAATCCATCTAGAAGGTAAAGAAGAATATACAAATGAAAAATATAGAATTTGGTTAAAAAATGAAAATATTATCTCATATAGAAATGAGGAAGTTGATGTAATCGCACCAGATTTAATTTGTATGATCGGAGAAGATGGAAATCCATTAACAACTCCAAACTTTAAAGTAGGTGATAAAATGACAATTATAGCATTGCCAGCACCTGAAGTTTGGACAACTCCAGAAGGGCTAAAATGCTTTGGGCCAGAACATTTTGGTTTAGATGTAGAATATGTTCCTTTTAAAAAATAAAATATTAATAGGAGTTTAAAAGAGATGGATAAAATGATTTCAGACCTTAAAGAGCTTGTAAGTTTTAATAGTGTTTGTGAAAAAAACTTTGACTGCCAGTATCCATTTGGAAAGGAAGTACATGGCGCTGTAAAAAAGGCCTTAGAGATTTGTAGTTCTTATGGATTTAAAACTGTAGATAAAAAAATGACAGCTTACGCTGAAGTTGGACAAGGCGATTCATTAATGGGAATATTAGTCCATATGGACATAGTCCCAGCAGGTGATAGTTGGCATCATGATCCCTTTACCTTGCATATTGAAGATGGAAAAATATATGGCAGGGGAGTTACAGATGACAAAGGCCCTGCAGTTGCAGTAATTCACGCTATTAAAGAGCTAATGGAAGAAGGAGTAACCTTTAATAAAAAAGTGAGAATAATTTTTGGCATGTCAGAAGAAACTGGTCAGTGGGAGGATATGCAATATTATAAAAGTAATGAAGAAAAAATAGATTTTGGATTTACTCCTGACGCTGATTTTCCGGCTATATATGGTGAAAAAGGGATTGCTCATATTAAATTTTCATTTCCTATTAAAGATACATGCTTTACAAATATAGAAGGCGGAATGGCAGTTAATATGGTGCCAGACTTTTGTTCTTGTAAGTACATTGATGAAAATGGCCAAAATGCAAAGCTTAGCATAACTGGTAAAGCTGCTCATGGTAGCACACCAGAAGATGGGGAAAACGCAATATCAAAAATGATGATCCACTTTGCAAAAAATGGGAAGTGTAAATTGTCACAATTCTTTAAACAGTGCATAAGCATGGAGTTTAATGGTAAAAAACTTGGTGGATACTATGAAGACAAAATCAGTGGTCCAATAACATATAATCTAGGTAAAATTGAAACTATAAACGATACAATAAATCTATTAGTAGACGTAAGGTATCCAGTTACTTGTGATATTAATAAAACTATAGATTGTATAAACGAAAACCTTAGAGAAAAAGGGTTTGATATACAGGCAGAATTAATATCAAATACTCCATATGTATATATGGATAAAGATGGAGAGGTTATTACAAAATTACTTGAAGCTTATAGAGAGCATACAGGTGATAATAGTGAGCCGACAGTAATTGGAGGAGGAACATATGCAAGGGCTATGGAGGATATTGTAGCCTTTGGACCTATGTTACCTAATAGAGAGCTAACTGAGCACCAAGCAAATGAATATATTTATATGGAAGATTTAAAGCTTGCTAAAGAAATATATAAAACGGCGCTTAAAAAACTAGCTACAGATTAGTATAATTACATAAAAACTCTTGGACATTATAAATCCAAGAGTTTTTTTGATATCTTTTTATTTAAAACTCCTATAAAATGATATAATAAACAAAAACCCAGAAAGGAGCACAAAATGCATAAGCTACTATTAGAAAAAAATAACATTACAGATTTAAAATACGATGCTATAGTAAACGCAGCAAACAAGACATTGCTAGGCGGCGGGGGAGTAGACGGAGCCATTCATAGGGCAGCAGGGCCAGAGCTGTTAAAAGAGTGCCGTACATTACATGGGTGCAATACAGGTGAGGCAAAGATTACAAAAGGATACAAGTTAAATGCAAAACATGTAATACATACAGTGGGACCGATATACTCAGGTAGTGAAAAAGATAGAGAAGACTTATATAATTGCTACTATAACTCCCTTCAATTAGCCAAGGAAAATGAATTGCATAGTATTGCATTTCCAGGCATTTCGACAGGAGTATATGGATACCCTATAAAAGAAGCTTGCCAGGTGGCAGTAAAAGCTATAGAAGCGTGGCAAGAAGAAAACAAAGATTATCCTATGACAATAATGCTGTCTTGCTTCAACGATAAACTGTATGAAGAGTACAAGAGCATTCTCGGATAAACAAAATAGTGGATGTAACACCAAAGAAGGTGTCAGCATCCACTTTTCTTTTATTTAATTTTTTCTATAGCCTTTTGAATATCAGAAGGTATAGGTGCTTCAAGTTCTAAAAGTTTATCAGTTACAGGTTGCTTTAGGGTTAGATATCTAGCATGAAGAGCTTGTCTATCTATGATGTCAGAAGCAGTACCGTATAAAGTATCTCCTACAATAGGATAGCCTATGAAGCTTAAATGTACTCTTATTTGATGAGTTCTGCCAGTTTCAAGCTGTAGCTCTATTAAAGTAAAACCAGCTTTATGGATGATTTCGTTAGGTTCATCATTGGCAGCTAAATATTCGTAAAGCTCCTTGTTTTCAGGGTTTTCTTCTAAGACTATAGCTTGTTTTTTCGAATATTCATCATATATATGCTGATCTAAAGATTCTCTGTTAAGAGGGTTGTGCAAATTTTTATCATCGGCATAAAAACGTTCTAAAATTTTGTAGTGAGTTATGCAAGTAGAGCCGCCTTCCATAACTTTGCGCTTGATACCAATATCATCAGGTCGACCGATTGGAAGGTCTATAGTGCCATTGTCCTCTTCAATAATACCGTGAACCAAAGCTACGTAGCGCTTTTTAACGGTGTTAGCCTTCATTTGCTTTGAGATTTTGTCTTGGCAATGGGAATTTTTCCCTAAGACAAGTAGGCCTGAAGTATCGCGGTCTAGTCTATTTACAAATCTTAGCTTAAATACCTGATTTGTATCTTGGCAGTATTTTGCAATGCCATTGGCGATGGTGTTATTTGGATGACTTGCAGTTGGATGAACTATAATCCCAGGCTGCTTATTTATAATTAATAAGTCATCATCCTCATAAATCACGTCTATTGGAATATCTGCAGGCTCGAAATTGCTTTTTTCCTGTGGAATTTGAACGGTTATAATTTCGCCAGGCACAGGAACAATCCAGCCGGGAACGCTTTTGCCATCGACAAATACACCATGATTTTTCTTTATTTTAGTTATTAGTCGCGAGGAAAAATTAAAGCGTTGTCTAAGATAATCTTTTACCTGAAGATTGGCTTTAAAATCTTCCGCAGTAACTGTATATTTAAAATTATTATACATAATATATTCCTTATAATTATAAAAATTTTGTTTTTACTTTATTCCAAAAGTCATAAGTTTCAAATCTAAGTAAGTTGATTTTTTGTTTTGAAACTGCAACTTTTACAGTAGCTATATCGTTGTAAACATGACAATTTCCATCAGCTATGATGCTTGACTGTTTATTTCTAATATCATCTGGTATAACTTCCAAAGTCAAATCAGATGGTAAAAGTATGCTAGATGTAAAAGAACGATAAGCAGTAGTGTTCATAGGAGCAATTGGTGTTACTTGTAATAAGTTTAGCCTTGGGTCTACAATTGAGCCTCCTAGTGAATAGTTGTAAGCAGTAGAACCGGCAGAAGTAGCAATAAGTATGCCATCGCCACTAAAACGCTCAATAAAGCTTCCGTCAATTGAAATGCTAAGGTGAGCGGTGTAGTAGTTATTACCTCTGATGATTATTTCATTTAGAGCTTGCAATTTACTGGTTTCACCTGATTTAGTTGTAACAATTGCTTCGACCAAAGAAAGAGGCTGCAAGCGATACTTGCTATTTTTATAGTTGAAGATAAAATCGTCTAGCTGGTGAGATTCTACTTCCTGGAAAAATCCAAGATGGCCTGTATTTATACCGATAACAGGCACCTTTGGAAAATCAAACTTGTGAAGAGCATCAAGAATAACACCATCGCCTCCGATGCAGACTAAAAGCTCCGTATCTTCAGTTAAATTTTTATTTACAGTATAGCCTTCGCTCATAAGCTTAGCCTTGAGAATGCCACAAGTTTCTTTTGAAACTTCTGTGCCATTGCTGTGAATGCATATTTTTTTACTTGGTATCATTTCTTTTACACCTCTAATTATTTTAAGCTAGTTTTTCAAACTCATCGACAAGAGATTTAAATACTTCCATAGCCTTTTCTATTGGCTCTTTTGTACTCATATCAACACCTGCTATTTTTAGTAGTTCGATTGGATAGTTTGAATCACCAGTACCTAAGAATTTTAAGTAATCTTCAGGTCCTTTTTCAAGTATTATATCAGAAATTGCTGCGGCAGCAGAATAACCTGTAGCATACTTATAAACATAAAATGAATTGTAGAAATGAGGAATACGTGCCCATTCGTACTTAATCCATTCATCGTCAGCAACGGCAGGACCAAAGTATTTTTTGTTAAGCTCATTGTAGTAGTCGCACATAGACTGAGCAGTTAAAGTGCCGCCTTCTTCAAGAGTCTTATGAGTCCAGTGCTCAAACTCAGCAAACATAGTCTGTCTAAATACAGTAGTTCTAAATTCTTCAATATGATAATTAATTAAATACTTTTTCATCTGAGGGTCAGTTTCCTTAGCGATAAGGTGCTTCATAAGAAGGTTTTCATTTACAGTTGATGCAACCTCTGCAGTAAAGATGCTGTGATCCCCATAGATATATGGCTGCTCTTTACGAGTGTAGAAGCTATGCATAGAATGTCCCATTTCGTGTACCAAAGTAAATACGTCCTTTAGAGAACTTGAGAAGTTCATAAGTATGTATGGCATAGAGTCGTAGCTACCGAAGCTATATGCGCCGCTTGTTTTACCTTCATTTTCATATACATCAACCCAGCCAGCATCAAGTCCAGCATTCATATCTTTGATATATTGATCTCCAAGTGGAGCTAAAGCTTCTGCCATAGTCTTTTTAGCATCTTCAAATGACACGTGGTTTTCAGGAAGTTTTACTAAAGGAACGTAAACATCGTGCATTTTTAGCTCATCAACACCTAAAATCTTTTTTCTAAGATCCATGTATTTATACATAGTAGGTAGATTTTCATTAATTACATTAACAAGGTTATCGTAAACTTCTTCACTTATATTGTCGCCAGACAAAGCAGCTTGGCGTGAAGATTCATATTTACGAATGCGAGCGTTGATTACGTCTGTCTTAGTGTTGTAGCTATATGTTGTTGAAATAGTGTTTATAAGGTTTTTGTATGCTGTGTACATGGCAGTATAAGCATCTTCTCTAACTTGTCTGTCATGAGACTCCATAAATGAAATGTAGTTTCCGTGAGTTAAGTCTACTTCTTCACCATTTTCGTCTTTGATCTTGCCAAATTTAATATCTGCGTTATTTAGCATTGTGAAGATATTGTTTGTAGCAGGTGAAATTTCACTTATCTGAGCTAAGATATTTTCTTCGGCACCAGTAAGGATATGGGCTTTTTTGCGGAACATATCTTTGATCATAAATTCATAAATTTTTAATTCTTCTTTAGAATTGATAAATTCCATGATTTTTTCTTCATCGCTTGCTAAAAGTTCAGGAGTGAAAAATGACATTTCTGTGCTGATTTTAGCAATAGCACCTTGAGCTTTGTCGTTCATAGCCTGGTATTTTTCCACTCTGTTGTCTTCGTCTCTTCTCATGCGAGAGTAGACGTATGCTTTTTCAACCTTTTGCCAAATTTCATCTTGTGCTTTTAAAGCCTCTAGGAGAATGTCTGCGTTGTCAGCTAATTTCCCTTGGTACTTTGCAAAATCTTTTGCACCTTCAAGTGCGTCTTTTACATCTTTTTCCCATATTTTTTCATCAGCATACATATCTTCTATATTCCATTTGTATTTTTTATCGATTTCACTTCTTTGTTTAAGAGTTTTACCCATTGATTTCCTCCGTGTTTTATTTACTTTAAATGTTATTTGTTGTAGAATAATAAAGATAGTATAACACAAAATCGAAAGGAAATAAAAACATGGATAATAGACCTATTGGTTTTTTTGATTCAGGTGTAGGTGGACTTACATGTATTCCTTACCTTATGAAGAAATTACCTGAAGAGAGGATTATATATTTTGGTGATACGGCTAGAACTCCTTACGGTTCTAAGGCCGAGTCTACAATTAAGCAATTTTCAGCACAAATTGCAGATTTTTTAGTTAAAAACGATGTAAAAATGATAGTGATTGCCTGCAACACTGTAAGTGCCATTTGCGTAGAAGATCTAAGAAAAAAATACCCTGACATTCCTATAGTAGGCATTATAGATCCTGCGGCAGAGGTTATTTCTAAAACTTGTGGTTTAACTAACAAGATAGGTGTAATAGGCACTAAGGTTACTATTTCTTCTGGAGCTTACAAAAAGGCTATTAAGGCGAGAAACGAATACTTAAGAGTATTTGAAAAGGCTTGTCCTGCTTTTGTACCGCTTATTGAAGAGGGAATTATTCAAAATGATATTATGGATTTGACTATCGAATATTATATGGATGATTTTATTTTAGAAAATAGAATAGACACTATGGTTTTAGGATGTACTCATTATCCTTTGCTTAAGTCTAATATTAAGCGTAAATATCCTAATTTGCGTATTATCAATCCATCTGAAGAGGTTATTAAGCGTATTGGAAGTATCTTAGAAGAAAAGGATATGCTTGCTAAAAATTCGGATTTTGAAAATATCTTTTATGCAAGTGACCTTTCTGAAAACTTTTTAAATATGATTGATAATATTTTTGAAGGAACAGATGTGAGAGTTGAATTTCAAAATCTAGATGTCTAGATAAATTTGTTGTATAGGAGTGTGTATTATGAATTTTGAACAGTTACTTAAACTTTTGCAGATTGAAGATGCTACAGAGTTTGAGTATTTTGAGAATTTTGCTGATTTAATTGAAAGTGAAGGTCAAATTGCCGATGATGCTTTGTATAAATTAATTAATGAATGTAATCAAGATAGTTTACTTGAAATTATTGATAACTATTTTGAAGAGGCGATGGATGCTATTCCTGATGACTCTACTGAAATATTCACTTTATTTGAAACTATTAAGATGGCTCTTTTAGGGTTACTCCAATCTGCAGATGAAGAGGTTGCTTTAGTTCATTTTTGCGAGGAACTTTTAAATTTCAGAAATTGGTATTGTGTTGAATCAATAGTTCATTGTAGAAACATAAGCGATAGAAGTCTTGAAGATATGTCTATTAGGGATGCTCTTACTTCAGCTCGTGTAGAAAAATTAGAGGGTGATAAGTATCATTATGACTTTAATGATTGTTTAGATTATGAACTTGAAGAATATATTATGAGCTATGCTGATATGGCAAGAGCATCTAGAGAAGGTGAAGAGGAAGAAGAATATTTTGACGAAGGATATGATGATAAAGATTATTACCAATAGGATAATTTAATGTAATAGATGAGTTAGAGATATGGAGATATTATGGAAAAGAATTATAAGTTAGGATTAATAGCAGCTTTGGGATGCTCATTTTTATGGGGTATCTTGCCTATGTATTGGAAGCTACTGGTGCCTATACCATCTTCAGTGATTATCTTTTATAGAATCTTTTGGGTAGGAGTAGTAACTTTCTTTGCTGCGCTTAAACTTTATGGTTGGGAGCGTATTAAGGCTCCATTAAAAGTTAAAGGTAATAAGCTTAAATTTTTTATCGCAGGCGTTATTATAACTTTAAATTGGAGTATATACATATGGGCGGTAAACGCAGGATTTATAATTCAAACTAGTATCGGATATTATATAGAGCCTTTGGTGGTTTGTTTATTTGGAATTATATTTTTTAAAGAGAAAATTACCAAGTATAATTTATCTGCATTTGTATTGGCGACCATTGGAGTGCTTGTGGTAGTAATCCATTTTGGTGAGGTACCTACTATAGCTATAGGCCTTGCTATGACTTTTGCCATATATGCTGCACTTAAGAAATTATTTAATGTAGAGGCAATTTTATCTTTGCTATATGAGACTATGTTTTTAGTCCCTATAGCTCTTGGTGTTATTATTTATCTTGAAATGACAGGACAGGGTGCTATAGGTGTTGGAGAACCGTATCAGTATGGGTTGTTGATGCTTTCTGGACTTGCTACTGCTATTCCTCTAGGGCTTTTTGCAATAGGTGCAAATAATTTACCTTTAATTACATTAGGTGTTACTGAATATTTATCGCCATCTATGGCATTGATTTTAGGTATATTTGTATACAATGAGCCTTTTGACTTAGTTCAGTTTATTTCTTTTACAATCATATGGATTGGACTTGTGGTATTTACCATAGGTGAGGCAAAAGCAGTTAATAAGAATTAGATGTACGTGTTAAAGTTAAATAATCAGAAAGAAGGGATTTGATTTGAAAAAGATTAAGCATTTGAATTTTTTCTGGGTTGCACTTATGTATGTGGGTACGATTGTAGGTGCAGGCTTTGCATCCGGAAGGGAGATTTGGCAGTTCTTTGGAGTATTTGGTTCTAAGGGACTTGTTGGAGTATGTATTGTAGGACTCTTATTTATTGTTCTTGGTATCATGACTAGTCTTATCGCATCTATACTTAGAACTGGAGATATGGGAAGAGTAATAGTGCCTGGTAACAATTCTAAGATTACTGATATGGTCGGATATTTTATGGCTTTATTTTTATTTACGGCTATTGTAAATATGTCAGCTGCAGGAGGTGCTCTTTTAAATCAACAATTTGGTTTTCATCCTGCTATAGGTGGATTTATTGTTGTACTTCTTGTAATACTTACTGTAATCGGTGGTTTTGATCGTATGAGTAAGATATTTGCTGGACTTATGCCAGTGCTTTTAGTAGCTGTAGTTTCTATAGCAGCTATTGTAATTGCAAAAGATTTGCCACAAGGAGATGCTACAGCAGATATTGTTCCAAGTCCTTTGGCTAGTCATTGGGGATTTGCCCCAATACTGTATATGTCATATAACATGCTTGCTATAGTACCTATTGTTGCAACTTCAACTAGAAGTGCAAAAAGTGGTAAGCAGGGAGTTGCTGGTGCGGCTCTAGGTGGAGTTTTTTTAGCTGTTTTAGCTTTTGTTTTATGTAAAGCTATGTTAACTGATCCAGCTCATTGTCAGGCTATGGATTTGCCTATGTTGGCATTAGCAAATAAACTTGGACCTGTTGCTAGTTTCATTTATACAGTAGTTTTATTTGTAGCTATTTATTCATCTGCTACAGGTAATTTTTATGGATTTAGTACTAAGATTAAAAATGATAAAAACAAAAACATTAAAATCATCGGATTTGCTATGCTTGGATTTGTTTTTGGATTAGTTGGATTTAAAAACATAGTTGCATATGTGTTCCCAGCATTAGGTTTAATTGGATTGATTTTAGTAGTATTGTTAATAATAAACTTTTTTAAGGTAGTAGTTTATAATATTGCTTCAACACAAGAAAAGCATAAATATGATTTTCCTGAAGGCATTATAAATGTTACTACGGGAAGAGGTGGAGCTTCACTTTTAATAATTGGTGAAGATAAGACAGCTTTGATGGATTGCAGTATGGCATATTGTGGAGATCAGCTTGTTGAAAAAATTAAGAGCTATTTAGGTGATAGACCGCTTGATTATTTATTTGCAAGTCATACTCATTATGATCATATTGGGGCTTTACCTAGTTTGAGAAAAGCTTGGCCAAATTTAATAGTATTTGGTGCTAAACATGGACAAGAAATTTTAAAGAGACAAGGAGCTTTAAAGGGAATCAAAAAACTAGGTGATGAAGCAGCACGTATGTATTCCAATGGCAAAATTGATTCTGTAAGTGTAGATGGTATGGCTATAGATAAGGCTGTTTATGATGGTGATGTAATTGATTTAGGTGGTAAGCAAGTTGTAGTTTTGGAGACACCAGGTCATACTAATTGTTCTATTACTTATGTAATTGAACCTTTAGGTGTAATGCTAGCTTGTGAAAGTGTAGGCGTCCTTGAAAGAAGGGGGATGTGTCACCCAGCAATTTTAACTAATTTTGACGATGCAATAGCATCTATAGACAAATGTGAAGCTTATAAATCAAAGAGAATAATAGTTTCTCATTATGGTATCGTTCCTGAAGATTATAATGAGGAACTTTGGAAGATTCTTAAAAGAGAAGCATATAATGAAAAGCAATTAATAGAGCAGGCTTGGAATATGGGCATGAGTGAAGAGGATATTTTAAGTCTTATGACTGAAAGATATTGGTATGAAGGTCGTGCTATAGAGCAGCCACTTGATGCTTTTCAAATTAATATGATAAATACTATTAGGTTATATAAGCCAGATAATATATAAAATAAAGAATAAGAAAAAAGGGGATATTATGATTAAAATTAGAACACTTAATTGTGGCGTAAGAGTAGTAATGGAAAAAACTGATTTTTTACAGTCAGCAGCTATAGGATTTTGGGTTAGAGCAGGTGCTGTAGATGAAGAAGCTAAGTATTCAGGTGTTTCTCATTTTATTGAGCATATGATGTTTAAAGGAACTAATAATCGTAGTGCTAAAGAAATTGCTGAGGACATTGACAAAATTGGAGGACAAATTAATGCTTTTACTAGTAATGAAACAACATGCTACTATGTTAAAACATTATCTTCAAACCTTTTAAAGTCTACAGAAGTATTACTTGATATGCTTACTGAAAGTAAGTTTGATAAACATGAGATGACTAGAGAACGCCAAGTTATATGTGAAGAAATTAAGATGACTAAGGATGCTCCAGATGAAGCAGCTCAAGAAGCTATCATGGAAATGGTAAATAAAGGTAATCCTTTAGGCAAATCTATTATTGGTACTCCTACAACTCTTAAAAATATTTCTAGAAATGTAATAGTAGATTATATAGACAAAGAATATACTAGAGATAGTATTGTAATTGCTATTGCTGGAAATTTTGATGAAGAAGAAATATGCGAATATTTAGAAGGAAAACTTCTTAAGTTTAGAGAAAAAAAGGAACCAAAGAAGCATGAAATACTCCCTTATAAACCATCATATAAGGTTATGATTAAAGATATAGAACAGGCACATTTATTTATTGGTACAGAAAGCTTAAAGCTTACTGATGATAATAGTTATAAACTTATGGTTTTATCTAAAATATTAGGTGGCTCTATGAGCTCAAGACTTTTCCAGAGTGTAAGAGAAAGAAAAGGGCTTGCTTATAGTGTTTATAGTGCTAATTCTGCTTCAACTATTTCAGGCGGATTTTATATATATGCAGGCGTTAGCCATGAAAATATCAAGCCTGCTATAGAGGCAATCAAAGAAGAAATTATCAAAATTGGAAGAGATGGCGTAACAATAGATGAACTAAATAAGGCAAAAGAACAAATCAAGGCAGGGTTTATTTTTGGCCTTGAAAATGTAGCCTCTAAGATGTTTTCTTTAGGTAAAAACTTGCTTTTAAGAGGTGAAGTAAGAGAAGAAAAAGAAGTATTAGATATTGTAGATGCTATTACTGTAGAAGATGTAAATGAAATAGCTCAGATGATTTGTGATCCTAAGACATACTGTGGTGTGGCAATTACAAATAAGAGATTTGATTTAAAGAAGATTTTAAATAATTAAGCGAGGAATATATGATAGAAGTAAAAATTGTAACAAAAAATGGTGAAGTACCTAAGTATGAAACTACAGGTTCTGCTGGAATGGACTTAAGGGCTATGATAGATGATCCAATAGTTTTAGAACCTGGACAAAGAATGTTAGTACCTACTGGCCTATTTATTGAGCTACCTTTGGGATATGAAGCTCAGGTTAGAGCTAGATCTGGACTTGCTATTAAACATGGGATTACTCTTATCAATGCAATAGGAACTGTAGATAGTGACTATAGAGGTGAGATTAAAGTTCCTTTAGTGAATTTAGGTCAAGAGTCATTTAAAATTAATAATGGAGAGAGAATTGCTCAGATGGTTATTACAAAGTATGAGCAAGTAAATTGGACAGTAGTTAGTGAATTGTCTGAAACAGAACGTGGTACTGGTGGATTTGGTCATACTGGTAAATAGAGAATAGGATTGATTTGATATGATAGGAAGAATCAAGCTAGAACAAAGAGAATTTGAAATATTAAGTCCATATGCATGTAAATCTAAGGAATCTAAAGGTCGAGTTTACAATGAATCTAAATGTGATCTTAGAACTGAGTTTCAAAGAGACAGAGATAGGCTTATTCATAGCAAGGCCTTTAGAAGATTGATGCATAAAACACAAGTTTTTTTAGCACCTGAAGGTGATCATTTTAGAACGAGGCTTACGCATACTATAGAGGTTTCGCAAATTGCTAGAACTATTGCGAGGGGACTTGCTTTAAATGAAGATTTAACTGAGGCTATAGCTCTTGGTCATGATTTAGGTCATACTCCATTTGGGCACAATGGAGAGGTGATTTTAAATGAACTTTTCCCTGGGGGTTTTAAACATAATGAACAAAGTCTAAGGGTAGTTGAAGTATTAGAGGAGGGTCATGGCTATCTAGGTATGAATTTAACATTAGAGGTTAGAGATGGTATAAGAAATCATACAGGCCCTATTAAGCCTATGACGCTAGAAGGACAAATTGTAAAGATTAGTGATAGGATAGCATATATCAATCATGATATAGATGATGCTATTAGAAGTGGTGTTATTACAGCTTCTGATTTACCTAAAAATTGTATAGAATTTCTTGGCGATACACATAGGGCAAGGATTAATTTTCTTGTCAGTGATTTGATTTCAAATAGTGATAACAAACCATATATTAAAATGAGTGATGAAGCTATTTTAGCTATGGATGAGCTAAGAAACTATATGTTTAAAAATGTTTATCATAATGAAGAGGTAAAAAAAGCTTCTGACATATCTAAGGTTGAAAATATCATAAAATCGTTGTATAATTATTTTCTTGACACACCTTCAAAATTGCCTGAAGAAACTTATAAATTGATAGATAAGTATGGTGTTAGAGAAGTTGTCAAGGATCATATTGCAGGCATGACAGATAGATATGCTATGAATTTATATGATGAATTATTTATACCTAAAGGATGGAAATAATTTTTTTTAAAATAAAAGAAGTTTTCCATTTATTGTTGTATATATAATATATAGAGTCTTTTAATTGTTTTGGGAGGCAAAGTGAAAACATCTAATAGAAATCAAATAATAGATGAAATAAAAAGCAGGTGTAATATCGTTGATGTAATAGGTAGTGTTGTGACCTTAAAAAAGACAGGTGCTAACTATCAAGGTTTATGTCCGTTTCATAATGAAAAGACACCTTCTTTTGTTGTTTCTGAAACTAAGCAGATGTTCACATGTTTTGGGTGTCATGCTTCAGGGGACGTTATTGAATTTGTTAAAAAGTATTATAATTTATCTTTTATGGAAGCCCTTGAAAAGCTTGCCAATCAGTGTGGCATAAAAATAGAGGATTCCTTTAATCGTGGTGAAAAAAAAGATATTTATTTTGAAGTTAATAGAGAGGCTGCAAGATTTTTCTTTAAAGCTTTAAGAGCCAATGATAATGCAGGAATGAGATATGTTATAAATCGAGGGCTTACTAAGGAAACTTTGCATGATTTTGGCATTGGATACGCTGACGAATCTTGGAATAGTTTATATAATTATTTAAAAGCTAAAGGTTATAAAGAAGAAGTTATGCTTAAGTTAGGACTTATATCTGAGTCTAAGGGAAGGTATTATGATCGGTTTAGAAATCGTGTAATATTTCCTATTCAAAATACTGCAGGTAAAGTTATTGCTTTTGGAGGTAGAGCTATTGGTGATGATATGCCTAAATATCTAAATTCACCAGAGACACCGGTATTTTCAAAGAAAAATAATCTTTATGGATTAAATATTACTAAAAACTTTGTTAATGAAAGCGATTGTGCAATATTAGTTGAAGGATATATGGATGTTATTTCTTTATTTCAGGGAGGCGTTAAAAATGTTTCTGCTTCTCTTGGTACTGCCTTGACTGAAAATCAATCCAAACTTTTAAAAAGATACACTAAAAATATAGTTCTTTCTTATGATGCAGATAGTGCAGGAATAAATGCAGCCATTCGTGGAAGTGAAATACTTCATAAGGAAGGATGTAAGGTTAGGATTTTACATATTTCTGATGGTAAGGATCCTGATGATTTCATAAAGTCTAAGGGCAAGTTGGCTTATTATAAATTAGTTGATGAAGCTATGGCTTATGGAGAGTTTAGAATTCAAAATATAAGAAATAAATATGATATAAATACTACTGAAGGAAGAGTAGATTTTTTAAAGGAAGCCGCTAAGTTTTTGAAAAGCCTAAGTCCTGTAGAGGCAGATATTTATATTGATAAAATAGCTAAAAACTATCATATTTCTGCTGGTGCACTTCGCACAGAAATGGGAATTGGACAGGATAAGGAGACGGTTTTTAAAACTAATGTAGTTGATGACTTGCAAAATGAGTCTATAGATATTACTAGAATTGAGCAAAGTATTATAAAGGTAATTTTGACGGATTCTAAATATTTTGATGAGGCTAAAAAAAATGATGATATTTTCGTGAGTCAAACGGGTATAAATATCTTTAAAGAGATTGAAAATATTTATAACCATGACGAAGAAATAGATTTAGATAAACTAATTGAGAATTTAGAACCTGGCGAAGTTCAGGCGATTAAATATATAGAAAATAATATTTCCTTAGGCGGTAAGGCCGATGCTATTTTTAAGGAATGCATAAAATCTCATAATGAAGAAAGATTGGTTAATAAGGAAAAGGAGATAATTATGCAGCTTTCAATAGCTGATGAACAAAATAATCCAGAGGAAATAAAAAGGCTTACTGAAGCCTTAATGCAAATTCAGAAGGAAAAAAGTTTAGGAGGCAATAAGTGATGAGTGAAGAAAAGAAAACTAAGGTAGAGGCCCTACAGGATATTTTAGGACTTCTTACAGATAAGGCAAAATCAAAGGGTAATAAACTTTCTTTTGCCGAAATTGGTGTGCCTTTGGAAAAAATCGATCTAGATAAAAATGAGATTGAGGATATTTATGAGGAGCTAACTGGTAAAGGAATTGAAATTATAAGTGAAGAAAATCCAGATGATTTTGAGCTTGATGAAATCGAAATAGATGCAGATGATATTGAAGAAGAAATGAAAGGTAAGGACGAAAAGGAAGTAAATCTAGAAGATACTATCCCTAAGTCTATAGCTGTAGATGACCCTGTTAGAATGTATCTTAAGGAAATCGGCAAAGTACCTTTGCTTACTGCAGAAGAGGAAATTGATCTTGCTAAACGTATGGAAAATGGTGAAGAATGGGCTAAGCAAAAGCTTTGTGAAGCTAATCTTCGTCTTGTAGTAAGTATAGCAAAGAGATATGTTGGAAGAGGCATGTTATTTTTAGATCTTATACAGGAAGGTAATTTAGGTTTAATTAAGGCTGTAGATAAATTTGATTGGCGTAAGGGCTATAAGTTTTCAACTTATGCTACTTGGTGGATTAGACAGGCTATTACAAGATCTATTGCTGATCAGGCTAGAACTATTAGAATACCAGTTCATATGGTAGAAACAATAAATAAGTTAATGCGTATTCAGCGTCAGCTTCTTCAAGAATTTGGTCGTGAAGCTACTCCTGAGGAAATTGCAGAAGAAATGGAAATCTCAGTAGAAAAGGTTAGAGAAATATTAAAGATTGCACAAGAACCTGTTTCTCTTGAGACACCTATTGGTGAAGAGGAAGATAGCCATCTTGGCGATTTTATTCCAGATGAAGATGTTCCAGCACCTGCAGAAGCTGCTGCATTTTCAATGTTAAAGGAACAATTAGTTGAAGTATTAAACACTTTAACAGAAAGAGAACAGAAAGTTTTAAAACTAAGATTTGGATTAGAGGATGGAAGATCTCGTACTCTTGAAGAAGTTGGTAGACAGTTTGATGTAACAAGAGAGCGTATTCGTCAGATTGAAGCTAAGGCATTAAGAAAGCTAAGACATCCAAGCAGAAGTAAGAAATTAAAGGACTATTTAGAATAGAGGTAAATTATGTTAACAGAAAGATTGATGGCTATGGCCAATCAAGTTGAAAAAGGTGAGTCGGTCGCAGATATTGGTACAGACCATGGATACTTGCCGATGTATCTATTTAAAGAAGGGATTAGCCCGAAAGTTATAATGGCTGATATTAGTAAAGGATCTCTTAATAAAGCCAAACAAAACTGCAGAGAAATGTACCCAAACGAAAAATTTGATTTTAGATTAGGTTATGGATTAAAGGTAATTAAACGTGGCGAAGTTGATGATATTGTAATCGCTGGCATGGGTGGAGTTTTAATTAGCGATATCTTAGGAAAAGATATGGGAAAAAGTAAGACTTTTAAAAAGCTTATTCTGCAGCCTAGAACTGCACAAGGAAGGCTTAGATTTTGGCTAATTAGAAAAGGTTTTGATATAGTTGAAGAGCAACTTATAAGGGAAGGTAGATTTATTTGTGAGATTATTACTGCTGTACCAGGAGAACCAAAAGAAGAAATGAAACTAGAGGAAGGTCCAGATGCTATTCAGTGGGAAATACCACCATGGGTTGCTAAACTAAATACTCCTTTAGCTAAAGAATTTGTTCAGCAAAAGCTTGATCGCGAAAACAGAATTTTGACTTCAATGGGTAACAGTCACACTATTAAGCCTTCGGATATTAAGGCTGTTAAAAACAATATTAAATATTTAGAGGGACTATTGAAGTTATAGGTGAAATTATGAAATTTAATGAAGCTATAAAAATTATTGAAAATATTGCATCTCCAAAATGGGGAGCAGACTGGGATAATAGTGGTATTCAGATAAATGTAGGCAATGACGATATTAAAAGTATTATGTTTTGTCTTGAAATAAACGATGAAGTTATCGATGAGGCAATTGAAAAATCTGTGGATTTAGTGATAACTCATCACCCTCTTTTATTTAATAAGCCAAGTAGAGTGGATGTTAATGAGATTACAGGAAGATATCTTATAAAACTTATAAAATCAGGAATTAGCGTATATTCGGCTCATATCACTTTTGATAATGCACCTCTTGGAAATAATTATTACATGGCCAAGCTGTTAAAGCTTGAGGATGCAACTGAAATAGAAGATGAAATTGGTATGATTGGAAACCTTCCTTCAGAAATGGATTTTAGAGAGTTTTTTAATCATGTAAAAAACTCTCTTGATTTGCCAGAGCATTATATTAAAGCTGTAGGGAGAGATAACCTTATTATAGAAAAAGTTGCTTTGTGCACTGGTGCAGGTGGTAACTTGCTTTATAGGGCATATCAAATGGGATGTCAAGCTCTTGTTACTGGCGATGTTAAATTAAATATTGCGCAAGATGCTAAGGCTCTAGGAATGGCTCTTATTGATGCTGGTCATTATGGTACAGAAAAAGCTTTTTCAGAAAATTTCATGTTACAATTTAAAGAAATTCTTGACGAAATGGGTATTTGTGATGTAGAGTTAAATGTAGCGTGTGCAAATACGAATCCGTATTGTATATGGTAATTTATATGGGTAAGCCAGACAATCGCGTGCATAAGCATGAGGAAAGTCCGGGCTCCAAAGGGCGAGGATGCCAGATAACGTCTGGCGTAGGTAACTATAGGGAAAGTGCAACAGAAACATTCCGCCGAAACGAGTTATGTCGTGGTAAGGTTGAAATGGTGAGGTAAGAGCTCACCGGCAGTATGGAGACATGCTGGCCGTGTAAACCCCATCCGGAGCAAGACCAAAAGTGGACGTAAATGGCGGCGGCCCGTCGCTGTCCGGTAGGTAGGTTGCTAGAGCATACTGGCAACAGTATGTCGAGATAGATGATTGTCTAATACAGAACCCGGCTTATAGACTTACCCATTAATTTAAAGATTTAGATGTTTATCTTTTTTATTAGATAAGCATCTTTTTTATTATGAGCCTTTAATTTGACTATTTCCATTTTTTTGTGTAAAATATTATAGATATTTTTTGGAATGAGTAAAGATGGAGATAATTATGGATAAGAAAAAAAGATTGACTGTATTTATACTTGTATTTACATTGACTATTACAAGTGTAATATATTTTCCTATATTATCGGAGGCTAAAAGCAAATACTATAATTATAGTCCTGATAAAAAGGGTAAGACGACTGCTACAGTTAATATGAGATCTGGAGCAAGTATAAGCAAAAAAAAATTGAAGACTATACCAAATGGAAAAAGTGTTCCTGTATATGGTTATATGGAAGTACCTGGTAAAAACTGGTATAAAGTAAAATATGGTGGTAAAATTGGTTATGTGAGAAGAGATTATGTTACGATTACATCTTCCTCAACTAAAACACAAGCTAAGTCATCTATTACTGGAAGTGGTATTAAATACCCTACAACTTTAACGCAAGGTAAGGGGTTTGTAGTAAAAGGTACAGTAAAATCTAAATATAAGCTAAGTTATGTTAAGGCTGGTATTATGAAAATTACAACTGGTAAATTTTATACTAGTTATACTGGTACTGCAAAACCAAATGCAACATCATATAATTTAAGCAAGTTGGATGCTAAAATTCCTTTTACTAGGGCTAAGCCAGGTACATATTACTATTCAGTATGGGCTAAAGATATTAAAGGTAAAAGTGTTTATTTATTAAAGAAAAAATTTACTGTAAAGGCGAGAAGTTCAGGTAGTCAAACTACAAGTAAGTATCATGGTTATTCACCTAGCAAAAAGGGAATAACTAATGAAGGTGTTCGTATGCGAAAATCTTCATCAACTGCTTCAGCTATAATTACTACTGTACCAAAGAATAAATCTGTTACAGTTTATGGATATGATGAAGTACCTGGGTTAAATTGGTATAAGGTTAAATATTCAGGTGAGTCTGGATATATTAGACGAGATTATGTAGATATTGTAAGCTCAAATAATGTAAGTGATATTAAAGAATTTCCTGTAAGTTATCAATCGCTTTTAAAAGACTTGCAAGAAGAACATCCTAGTTGGAAGTTTATTCCTCAGCGTACTGGTATATCATGGAATACACTTATTGAAAATGAGATGAGAACAGTTTCTCGTCAACTAGTTGAACCGACTTCTCCAGATTCATGGAAGTCAAAAGAACCTGGTGCATATGATAAGAAAACAGGAAAATATGTGAGCTTTGATGGCAGATGGAATGCTGCTTCTGAAGCTATTGTTAAGTATTATTTAGATCCTAGAAACTTTTTAAATGATAGTAGTATATATCAGTTTATGGATCATGGATTTAATAGCTTATGGCAAAATAAAAAAACTATAGCTAGCGGAGTTGCTAATCCTAACGGCTCATTTTTGGCCACAGAGTCATATTACGAATGGTTATATAACTCTGGTAAAAAGAGCGGTGTAAATCCAAATGTCATAGCAAGTATGCTGATTATGGAACAGGGTTGGAAGGGTACAAGTTCACTTATATCTGGTACTTATAAAGGATATAAAGGATACTATAATTACTTTAATATAGGTGCTTATACTACTTCAGATATGAGTAGTGTTGAAAGAGGACTTTGGTATGCGAAAGGTCAAAATAAGGGATTTACTTCTTGGAATAGACCTTGGAATACTAGAGAAAAATCCATTACGGGTGGAGCACAATTTTATAAAGCACAATACATGGATAATGGTCAAGATACATTTTATACAAAAAAATTCAATGTAGTAAATGGAGCTTCAAATGCAGGAACTCATGAGTATTGTACAAATGTTACTGCAGCCGATGGAGAAGGAAAGATACTTAGACGAGGTTTTGTAGATAATAGCAATTTACCACTTGAATTTAAGATACCTGTATATGAAAATATGCCAAGTGGATTATGTAAAAAACCGAATTAGAAAAAGGTGGATAGATGAGATTTAAAAATATAATAAAAATTGCTTTAAGTATAGTTATATGTTTAACGTTTGTTACGGAAACTTATGGAGCAGGAGCTACTATTAATATTAAAGCTGATAAAAATATTAAAGCTGGAGAATTTTTTAATATAAAAGTAAGTTATGATGGGGCAAATCTTTCGAGAACAGATGCTGAATTAAAATATAACACTAATAATGTTGAATATATATCTGGAGGTGACAGCCAGGGCAATGGTGGTATCGTGTTACTAAAGCGTAGTAGCGATAAAAATGGCAAAATAAATTTTAATTTAAAGTTTAAAGCTTTAAAATCTGCCAAAACTCAAATAACTATTGATACAATTGAACTATATGATATGGATGAGATAGCTCTTGATCCACCTAGAACAGAAAGTTCTATAGATATTGGTAAGGCAAATTCAAAGACTGAGTCTGTAGATGAGGATACTGAGACTGAAGAAAAAGTTGAAACTGAAAAGGTCGAAACATCAGTTCAAGATAAAGTAAACGATCACCTTAAGCCGCCTATGGAAACATTTGTATTTTATGCTGCTATTATAGGTGGGCTTGGAATAATTCTTGGTATTGTGATTTATATGACATCTAAGAAAAGGAAAAACAAAAAGAATAAGTAAGAAGTTTAAAGAGAGGTAAGTTAATATTGATATCTACCTCTCTTTTATAATGGGTTATTTTAAATTTTTAGGGTTAAGTGGTTCTAGTTCTGGTATTACGAATATGCCATTTTTTCTAATTAAGACATCGTCAAAATAGATTTCTCCACCACCATAATCTTCTCTTTGAATCATAACTAAATCCCAGTGTAGCGCACTGCTGTTACCATTTGGAGCATCATCATAACTTGCTCCTGGAGTAAGATGAAAGGAGCCAGTTATTTTTTCATCAAATAGTGTATCCTTCATTGGTTCTAAAATATAAGGGTTAACACCAAATGCAAATTCACCAAAGTACCTAGCTCCTTGGTCAGTATCAAGTAGCTCGTTGATTTTTTTAGTATCATTTGCAGTAGCATTGATGATTTTTCCATTTTCAATTTCAAAACGTATATTTTCATAGGTAAACCCTTGCTCTTTACTTGGTGTATTGTAAGATATAATGCCATTTACACTATCTTTTACTGGCGCTGTATATACTTCACCATCTGGAATATTACATTCACCAGCACATTTTACAGCAGGTATATCTTTAATTGAAAATGTCAAATTAGTTTCAGGTCCTTTTATTGTAACTTTATCTGTTTTATTCATAAGCTCTACTAGGTTATCCATAGCTTTATTCATTTTATCATAGTCTAAAGTACATACATCAAAGTAAAAATCTTCAAAGTTTTCAAGGCTAGTGTTAGCCATTTGTGCCATAGAATAGTTAGGGTATCTTAAAATAACCCATTTAGTTTTAGAAACTCTGTAGTCTAATACAGGATTTAAAATTCTATTATACAAATTTAGTTGTTTTGAAGAAATATCTGCAAGTTCGGCAGTATTGTAACCTCCCTTAACTGAGATATAAGCATCCATACCTTTCATTTGGTGAAGTCTAGTTTCCATTAGAAATTGTAATTGCTCTTCATTGGCTTCAAGTAATAATTCTCTTGTTATAGAAGAATTATAAATGTTGACATATGGCATACCACCTGCTTTATAGATATCCTTAATGATTTGTCGAATAAGAGGCAAGCATTCTTCACCTTCAAATTCTATTAAAACTTTTTCTCCATCTTGGATATTTGTTGAGTAATTTACTAATACATTAGATAATTTTTTTATTCTGTTGTCCATTATAGTCACCTCATTTCATTTAACTAAATAATTATATAACATCATGTTGTAATTTAAAAGATTTGAATGTAAAATAAGAGCAGTGAGGTATAATATGAATATGAGAAATGTTTTTATTTTAAATCCTGTAGCTGGTAAGGGTGGTGCTATGGATTTAAAAAAAGTAATAAAAGAAAAGGCTTCTGAACTTTCTATTAATGTTGAAATATGTCAGACGAGAGAAGAATTAGATGCTGAAGTTTTAGCTTCACAAATTGCTAGTAAGGCGACAAAGGAGCATCCTGTAAGGATTTTTGCTTGTGGTGGAGATGGCACCATAAATGAAATTTTAAATGGCATAATCGGTTATGAAAATGTATATTTAGGAGTCCTTCCAGTAGGTTCTGGCAATGATTTTGTTAGAAATTTTGGAAAAGTAAGCGATTTTTTGGATATAAAGTCACAACTAAATGGTAAATCTTTTAGAACAGATGTAATAAAATATAGATGGAAAAAAAATAACTACAATTATGAACGTTATGGAATAAATATGTTTAATATTGGCTTTGATTGTAATGTTGTTGAAGCAGCTACACGTATGAAAAATATGCCACTTATTTCAGGACCTATGGCTTATCTTATGGGAGTTTTTAGTATGCTTATAAAACTTAAAGGAGCTAATCTTAAGGTAGATTTTAATGATGGTACGACATATGAAGGTGAGTTACTTCTTATGGCTATTGCTAATGGTTGTTTTTGTGGTGGAGGTATTAAAGGTGTACCATTTGCTGTAACAAATGATGGACTTATGGACGTTAGTTTAATTAAAAGGTGTAGTAGATGTAAGTGTATAAGATTGCTTCCTAAATATGTTAAAGGAGCTCATATGAAGACAAAGGAAGCTGAGGAATTGATTATTTATAAGCAATGTAAAAGTATTAAAGTAAGCAAATTGGGTGATGATATTATGTTTAGCCCAGATGGAGAAATAGCCCATGCTGATGAAATAGAATTTGAAATTGTACCAAATGCAATAAATTTAATAATACCAAATAGATAAAGCGAGGATAAGTATCCTCGCTTTGTCTATTCTGAAATACCATTTAAGTATTTTTCCTTTTCTTCTTTTGGTACCATGTTGCCACCAGTTGCCCAAACTAGGTGAGTTGCACCTTTAGGTGCTTGGCAGTCTATAACTTTAACACCAGTAAAACCAGCACATGATGAGGGTTCTATAAAGACATTTTCAAGGTCGTGCAGTTTTGATAAAAGAGGTAATAGTTTATTATCATCAACTGTAAAGCATCCATCTAACATAGTTTCCATAAGATTTCCAACTAGTTTAGATGCTCTGCCTACTGCTAGACCATCAGCGATAGTTTTACCGCTTAAACCTATATCTTGAACAGATATTTTATCATGAAGACCCGTTATAAGGCCGAGAGTCATGCAAGGAGCCATAGTTGGTTCTGCAAAATAAATATGAGCATTTTGCCGAAATATTCTTTTATGCCAAATGTTATACCACCTGGTGCACCACCTACGCCACAAGGAATATAAATGTATAGAGGATGATCTTCATCTACAATGATACCTGCATCATCAAATTGTTTTTTTAGTCGTTTTCCTGCAACTGCATAGCCCATAAATAAATCAAGGCTGTTTTCATCATCTACAAAATGACAATTTGGACTTTTTTCAGCTTCTTTTCTTCCTTCAGCAACAGCTTTTTGATAATCATCAGGATATTCTATTACTTTTGCTCCTTTTGATCTAAGTAAGTCTTTTTTCCATTGACGAGCATCTTGTGACATGTGTACTGTAACGTCAAATCCAAGCTTTGCAGAAATAATCCCGATACTTAGACCTAAATTACCTGTTGAGCCAACTGCAACACTATACTGGGAAAATAGCTTCTTAAATTGATCATCAGCTAGTTTGCTATAGTCATCATCTAAATCTAAAAGTCCCTGTTTTATAGCTATTTCTTCTGCGTATTTTAAGACTTCATATATTCCGCCTCTGGCTTTTACTGAACCAGAAATTGGTAAGTTAGCGTCCATTTTTAGATATAATTCATTTTCAATATCTAATTCTTTTGCCATTTGAGGTGTTTTAACTATTGGTGATTCAATTATACCATTTGCATATTCTGTTTCAGGAAAAGCTTTTTTTATATACGGAGCAAATCTTAAAAGTCTGGCTTCTGCATCGTCTATATCAGCTTTTGTATAAGGGATAGGTTTGTTGTTATCAAGCTTATCATTTATCCAAAATATTTCTGTTCCTTCAGCCAATTTTTGTTTTAGTTCCATGAAGTTTTCCTCCTTTAATTGATATTAAAAAAAGTTATTTCGGGTTTAGCAAAGAGTCTAGCATTTATTTTTGTTGTACCTAGACCTGGATTCACGTAAAGTAGAGAATTATTATTTTTATATTCGCCATAGATATATTTAGAGCCTAAAGCTGGTAGTATTTTATCCTTTAAGTATGGAATATTAACTTGTCCTCCATGAGAATGGCCAGATACCATTAGATCTACTTTATCTTTGTTAAAGTTGTCAAAAACGTCGGGCTCATGACATATCACTAAATTATATGTATTACTATTTTCTTTATTTACTATGCTACTATTTCCATAGCCTATAAGAAAATCATCTACACCTATAAGTTTTAAATTGTTTTGGCTAAAAGAAACGCTTTGGTTTATTAAAACTTCAAAACCACCTTTATTCATTATAGATTTATAGTAATTTTGTGCACCACCACCATAATCGTGATTTCCAAAAACAGCATATTTGCCTTTTTTAGCTTTTATATTTAAAAGTTTTGATGAAATTATAGATGTATTTTTTTTATAGTTTTGATAATTATCTATTAAATCTCCTGTGAAAATAACGTAATCTACTTCTTTTTCATTTATCTTAGCGATTACTTTATCAAAGTTTTCTAGTTTATAACCAGCACCAAAATGAGTATCTGCAAATACAGCTATGCTAACTGGTTCTTTAAGTTTCTTTGAAGATATATTTACTTCTTCAGTTTTTAGTTGATTAGGTTCGATAAAAAATGCATAACAAACGGTTATAGCTCCGATTAAGCATAAAACAAAAATCAATATTAAAATGGTTTTAAATAGTTTAATTATTCCTTTCAAATAAATCCTCCTAAAAATACTTTTCTATATATTTTACCACAGGCTGAGGTAGAAATACATATGGTTTTCATGATATAATAAAAGATATTTTGGAGGTAAATATGACAAAAATTTGTATCATTGGAGGAGGGGCATCAGGCATGATGAGTGCTATTATTATAGCTTCTAAAAATCCTCTAATAGACATAACTATTATAGAAAAAAAGGAAAAGCTTGGCAGTAAATTATATGCAACTGGCAATGGAAGATGTAATATAAGCAACTCAAATTGTGACACTTTTGGTGAGACTTGTAAGGTGTTTAGAAAAGTTGGAGTGGAAATTAAGATAACGGAAGAAGGTAGAGCTTATCCTGTATCTGAACAGGCTAAAGATGTAGTATTTGCTCTAGAAACAGCTGTAAAAGCTTACGGAATTAATATTATCGTAAACCATGCTGCTACAGATGTAAAACCAATGAAAAACGGCAAATACAAGGTTTTATTAGGGAAAAAAGAGATGGATTTTGATGGGGTTATTTTAGCTACTGGTGGCAAGTGTGCAGCTCATTTTGGAACTACAGGAGATGGATATAAATTAGCTACCAATTTAGGACATAAGGTTAACAAATTGATACCTGCTTTAGTGCCAATCGAGTGTAGCAATAAACTTATTGGAAGTATATCAGGAGTTAGAGTAAAAGCAAAGGTTACTTTAAAAAGAGAAGAGCAAATAGTGGATGAGCAGGTTGGTGAAATTCAGTTTACTAAAGATGGTTTATCTGGTATAGCCATATTTAATATGAGCTCTTATGTAAGAATTGGTAATGGTTTAAAGTTTAGCTCGTACAATGTTGTTTTAGATTTGATTGCTCAATACAAAAATGCAGAAATCTTATATATTTTGTCTTTGAGAAGAAATATAAAAGGTTTAAAAACTGCTGATTTGTTTAATGCTATAGTGAATAGACAGATAGCTTCACGTCTTTTAAAAGAAGTTAGTGAAAATAAACCTGATGCTTCTAATCTTACAGAAGAGGATATGAAGAAGATTGTTAACTTATTTAGAAATGTAAAATTTGAGGTTACAGGGGTAAAGGGTTGGAAAGAAGCTCAGTGTACTGCTGGTGGTGTTGATTTTGATCAATTCGATAAAGATACTATGGAGTCTAAAATATATAAAGGGTTATATTTTGTCGGTGAGGTTATAGATTATGACGGTCCATGCGGTGGATATAATCTTGAAAATGCATGGGTTACAGCTAGAAAAGCAGGGAAGGCGATATGTACAGAATACACGAAATAAAACTTGATATAGATGATTCTTGGGATATTATTCCCAAAAAGATAGTAAAAAAGCTTAAAGTGAGAAATCTTAAAATTGATGAATATAAAGTTGTAAAGGAATCCATCGATGCTAGAGATAAAAAGGTTATCAAAAAGAGTTATACAGTTGATTTTAGTTGCAATAAAAAGCTAGATTTACCAGAGGCTCTAAATATGAGCTATCAGTACGTTTCTTGTAAGTATGATAAAAGCAAACGTCCGGTAATAGTTGGATTTGGTCCTTGTGGTATGTTTTGTGCTCTTATTTTAGCTCAGATGGGATATAAGCCTATCGTTTTAGAAAGAGGAAGAGATGTAGATAAGAGAACTTGCGATGTGGAAAAGTTTTGGCAGACAGGCAAGTTAGATGAGTCTTCTAATGTTCAATTTGGAGAAGGAGGTGCTGGAACTTTTTCTGATGGAAAGCTTACTACTGGTATAAAGGATAAGCGCATACGAAAAGTTTTAGAGGAGTTTGTGAAATTTGGAGCACCCGATGACATTCTCTACAAGCATAAGGCTCATATTGGCACTGATATTTTAAAGATAGTAGTTAAAAATATCAGGGAAGAAATTAAGAGACTTGGAGGAGATGTGAGATTTTCATCTTTGGCAAATAATATAATAACAAAAGACAATAAGTTGATTGGTCTAGAGGTTAAAAGTGAAAATGGTCAGTATATATTAGATTGTGAAAAAGCAGTATTTGCTATAGGTCATAGTGCAAGAGATACTTTTAACATGCTTTATGAAAATGGTCTTGATATGAACCAAAAGCCTTTTTCTATAGGCGTTAGAATAGAGCATCCACAAAAGATTATCAATGAGGCTCAGTACGGTTCTGATGAGATTGCTCAAAAGCTTGGAGCAGCTGACTATAAGTTAAGTTATAGATGTAAAAATGGTCGAGGTGTTTATACATTTTGCATGTGCCCTGGAGGAGTAGTAGTAATGGCATCTTCTTCAGAAGGGCAAGTTGTTACTAATGGCATGAGTTATCGTGCTAGAAATGGACAGTTTGCTAACAGTGGGCTTTTGGTAGATGTTAGACTTGATGATTTTAAATCTGACCATCCTTTAGCTGGCGTGGCTTTTCAAGAAAAGTATGAGAGAATGGCTTATGAGGTTGCCAAAGGATATCATTTTCCTATTTGTACTTGGGAAAATTTCAAGAACTCTGATGTGGCCAGGGCTTTGCCAGAGTTTGCTGTTGAAGCAATATGTGAGGCTATTCCTAATATGGGTAAAAAACTTAAAGGGTTTGATATGAAGGACGCTAAAATGAAGGGCGTTGAAACTCGAAGTTCATCGCCTGTTAGATTTAGTAGAGATAAAAATATGCAGTCAAATATCAAGGGAATATATCCTGCAGGAGAAGGTGCTGGATATGCTGGAGGTATTGTTTCTGCAGCAGTAGATGGAATTAAAATAGCTGAGAGTATAGCGGAGGATAAGGAGTATGAATAGTTTTAAAAGACCGACAATGTTGATGATTTTAGATGGATTTGGTGTAAATCCTAAAAAAGAGGGTAATGCGATTAAGCTTGCTAATACACCTAATTTGGATAAACTTTTTAATAGTTATCCTAATACGGTTATTGGGGCTGCTGGATTAGAAGTTGGTTTACCTGATGGACAGATGGGAAACTCTGAAGTTGGACATTTAAATATTGGCGCAGGTAGGATTGTTTTTCAAGAGTTAACTAGAATTACAAATGAAATTGAAACAGGAAAAATTCATGATAATAAAGTTATTTTAGAGGCTATAAATCATGCTAAGAAAAACGATGGTGCGATTCATCTGATTGGTCTTTTATCAGATGGTGGTGTTCACAGTCATATTGATCATCTTAAGGCATTGATTAAGATGGCTGATAAAAATCAGCTTAAAAAAGTGTATCTACATTGTTTCCTTGATGGTAGAGATGTGCCACCTCGTTGTGCAAAAACTTATATTGAGGATATAGAAAATCTTTTATTACAGATAAATCTTGGTAAAATTGCTACTATTTCTGGCAGATATTACGCTATGGATAGGGATAATAGATGGGAAAGAATTAAAAAAGCATATGATGCTATGACATTGGGAGAAGCAAGAGAAGCAAAGTCAGCCATGGAGGCTATAGATTTGGCATATGCTAATGATGAAAACGACGAATTTGTTATTCCTACTTTAGTTGATAGAGAAGGGTTAGTTAAATCTGGCGACAGTGTTATGATGTTTAACTTTAGACCTGATAGAGCAAGAGAAATCACAAGAGCATTTACGGATGATGAATTTATAGGCTTTGAAAGAAAAAAAATATCTGATTTGATGTATGTGTGTATGACTCAGTATGATGCAACTATGACAAATGTAAAAGTGGCATATCCGCCTCAGAAATTTGAAAACACATTAGGTGAATATATTGCAAAACAAGGATTAAAGCAACTTAGAATAGCTGAAACTGAAAAGTATGCTCATGTAACATTTTTCTTTAATGGTGGAGTTGAAGAACCAAATGAAAATGAAGACAGGGAGCTTATTGCATCACCAAAGGTTGCTACTTATGACTTAAAGCCTGAAATGAGTGCATACGAAGTGACTAATAAGGTTTTAGAAAAGTTAAATGATTATGATTTAATAATCTTAAATTTTGCTAACGCTGATATGGTTGGTCATACAGGTATAATGGATGCTGCTATTTCTGCTATTGAAGCTTTAGATGATTGTGTTTGGAAGATTGTAAACAAAGTATTAGAAATAGACGGTCAGATTTTGCTTACTGCAGATCATGGAAATGCAGATGTTATGCTTGATAAAGATGGAAATATAGTAACTGCTCATTCTTTAAATAAAGTGCCATTAATGCATATTGCCAATGAGCCTAAGGAACTTTGTGATGGTGGTAAACTGGCAGATATTGCTCCTACTATTTTAAGTTTAATGAATTTAAAACAGCCTAGTGAGATGACTGGGAAATCTTTAATAAAGGGTTAGAATTATGAAGTGGACTGATAAACAGTTAAAAGCCATAGAAACTAGAAATCAAAATATACTAGTATCAGCTGCGGCAGGATCAGGCAAGACAGCTGTTTTAGTTGAACGTATTTTAAGATTGGTTTTAGAAGAAAATATTAATGTTAATGAGCTTTTAGTAGTTACTTTTACTAAGGCAGCTGCAAGTGAAATGAAGCAAAAGCTTATTAAAGCTATAAAAAATAGATTAACTGAAGGCAAAGGAAATGTAGAATTTTTAAGAAAACAGTTAGAACTTATGCCTAAAGCGTTAATATCAACATTTCACTCTTTTGCTTTAGATGTTATAAGAAATTACTATTATGTGATAGACATAAACCCTAGCCTTAAAATCGCAGATGAAATTGAGGCGGAGCTATTAAAGAACAAGGCTTTAGATGAAGTTTTTGAAAATGAATTTAACCGTGAAGATAATGATGACTTTATTGAATTTTTAAATGCTTATAGCAGTCATAAAAATGAAAATAAGGTTAAAGAGACTATTTTAAGCTTGTATAATCGTATTATGGCTATGCCTAAACCTTATAAATGGATAAAGGATGCTGTTGATGGCATGGATGTCTATAAAGGAGACTATAAAATGACCGAGCTTTATAGTCTTATAATTAGTGATATTAAAGGGTCTTTAAATAGAGCCTTTGAATATAAGGTGGCAGCTATTGATACTTTAAAGGAATATGGGCTTGAAAGGTTAGCTTTAAATCAAAAGACTGATTTAGATTATATCGACAATATTATAAAGCTTATGGATACAGATAAGGTAGATGTGGCTTTTGATATGATAAATGAGTATAAAAGTAAAGTTCTTAGAGCTAATAAAGACGAAAAAGATACTTATGAAATGATTAAAGATACTGTTGCGGCTTTTCGAAAAAAATCTAATGAAGAACTTAAATATATAAAAAACTATTATATGGCAACAGATCTTGATAGATTGTTTTTAGATATTTATGAGACTAAACCTAGATTAGAAGTTCTTAAAAATTTAATATTAAAGTTTGATGATTTATATAAACAGTTTAAAGAAGATAAAAAACTGATGGACTTTAATGATATAGAACATTTTGCTATTGATATTTTAGAAAATGATGATGTGGCAAGTGAATATAGAGAAAAGATTAAATATATTTTTATAGATGAATATCAAGACAGTAATTTCCTTCAGGAAGTTATTATCGACAAGATAAAAAGAGATAATAATTTATTTTTAGTAGGTGATATTAAGCAGAGTATTTATAGGTTTAGATTAGCAGAACCTAGTATTTTTCAAAATAGGTATGCCCAATACAAAGATGTAACAAATGTAAATAGTACCAAAATTGACTTAAATCAAAATTTCAGAAGTAAGAAGCCAGTTTTAGATTTTGTAAATGGTCTTTTTAAGTTTATTATGGATGGATATGATGATGATGCCGCTTTGTATTTAGGTGCAAAATCCAAAGAGGAATTTAATTTTAAAACAGAATTATACTTAGTTAATCGTGAAAAAAGCTTGATAGCAGAAGATGAAGTTGATGAAGAACTATTAGATCTTAAAGCTGCACAGGTTGAAGCTATTATGACTGTTAAAAGAATTAAAGAACTTATAGGTACAAGTTATTATGACCATAAAGAGGATAAGGTTAAAACAGTCAGTTATAAAGATATAGTTATACTTATGAGAGGAATAAAAAAGTGGGGAGATATTTTTCAAGATGTTTTAACACAAAACGATGTTCCTGTTTATTTAAATAACAATAGTGGGTATTTTGAGTCATTAGAAATAAATCTATTAGTTGATTTACTTAAAGTTATTGATAACAGTAGTCAAGATATACCTCTTATTGGTGTTCTTAAATCTTCTGTATTTAATTTTACAATTGATGAACTTATTGAGATAAGATTATTAAATAAGTATACTGAATTTAATAAGGTGTTTAAACTTTATATATCAAAAGGTGAGTCACAAGAACTTAGAGAGAAGTGCAAAAATGCATTATATAAGATTAAACAGTGGAAGGAACTTGCTAGATTTGAGCCTATAGAAAGTTTTGTTTGGAAGCTTATTAAGGATAGCGGACTATATTTTTATGCGGCCTCTCTTACAAACGGGAAGCAAAGACAGCTTAATTTACGTACTTTTTTAGATAAGACTTCTGATTATAGCAAAACAGGTGATAATAGCATATATGGATTATTAGAATATATAGGACGAGTTAAGGAAAATGCTCAAGTTGGACAGGATAGTTTACTTTCTGAAGAAGATGATACTGTTCAGATTACAACAATTCATAAGAGTAAAGGACTTGAGTATCCTATAGTTATAATTCCAGGAACTACTAAGAAATTTAATTTTACTAAAATATCTGATATGGGTACATCTCATAAGGATCTTGGAATAGGTTTATCTTATGTAGACAAAGATCATAGAATTAAAAGAAATACTTTACTGCAAAGAACTATAATCAATATAAATAAGCGAGAAGAGTTAGAAGAGGAATTACGTATCTTATATGTTGCTATGACAAGAGCAAAAGATCGACTTATAATTATAGGTTCTGCAAAAGATTCTTCAATATATGAAAATAGATTGAAAATAGATAAGTATCAGTCTATATGTTACATGGATTTAATCTATCCGTATATGGATAAAAATACAGTATATACCCATATTTTAGATGTGACATCTTTAGGGGAATATGTATCAGAAAACCCATATAGTTTTTCAAAGAATAGGAATTTAAAAAAATTTATTAGAAATACTAAAAAAATTGAATTAGATGAAATAGAGAATATTGCTAAAAGAATAGATTATAAATATCCGTATCCAGAGGCTTTAGAGACTAAGTCTAAATATGGTGTTACAGAACTTATAAAGAAAAATAAGCCATTTGAGCCTAAAAAGAGCAAGAAGAAAAAACATAATAAAAACAATGTTGATGGTGCGTTGTTAGGAACTGCGTACCATTCAATAATGGAATTTTTAGATTTTAAAGAGGCTACAAGTAAAGGAATGTCGTATATAAAAGAGATTATGGATAACCTTGTAGAAAATAATGTAATAGATCAAGCTTTAGTTAGCTCAATTGATTTAACTAAAATAGATAAGTTCTTTAGAAATGATATTGGTATAAGGGCCACTAAAAACAATTGTGTTAAAGAAAAAATGTTTACTATGCTTCATAATGTTGATGGTGTTGAAACGATGGTACAGGGTATAATCGACTGTTATTTTGAGGAGGATAATCAGCTAGTTATAATAGACTATAAATCAAACTATGATACTGAAAATATAGAAGGCAAATATAGTGAACAATTAGCAATGTATAAAAAAGTATTAGAAGAGGCTACCGGTAAAAAAGTAAAAGAAGCATATCTATATTTATTTGAAAATAATCAAGCCCTTTTAATTAATTGTTAATACCTTTGTTTAAATCAAATATCAAAATATTAAATAAGCGTAGCAGTTTTTAGACTGCTACGCTGCTTTTATACTAAATAATAGAGAGTTGTTTTAAAGCAGATTATTTATCTATTTTATTTCTTTTGTTGATGTTTTTAACACCTAAAATCCAAAGTGGTATAATAACAAAAATCCAATTGTAAATACCAAGGTACTTGTATGCAACTTGAACAACCCACATTAATCCTAAGTTTGATATTGCATAAGCAATTAATAAGAACACAATAGCTATAATAGCTTTTGGTAGGGTACGGTTTTCTCTATTCTTAAAAATATAAGGGTTAACTCTTTCTACTATTCCAAATGCAAATCCAACAGCAGTTGTTATAAGAGCTAAGAATAGTAAGATTGGATAAATAATCTCTAGTATCTTAGAATCTAAATGGTTTACAATCCATACAGTAGGAAGTAATTTAGCTTCTGGATCATTGTAAACTTCAGGCATTCCTGAGAAGATTAGGAAACATATGCCAACAAGCATAATTGCATTGATAATATAGCCCGTAATCATGGCACCTTTTGATTCTTTTTTACATGTTGCACCGCTAAATGAAGAAGCTATACCACCTATAGCTGTAACTTGGAAACCAGCATAAGTTAATGCCCATAGGAATGCATTTCCAAGAGAACCTTTAACAGTTGTATTGCTATTACCTGTTATATCCCATTTTGATGCTTCAGGATTAACGTATCCTTGATTAAATAGATCAACGATGTTTGGCATAAATTTAACAAGACCCATGATAAGTATGATTGCTATGATAACAAGGATACCAACAGTCATGATAATAGCATTTTTTCTAACTATAGAAGCTCCAAATATACAAATTATGATTACTACTGCAAACATAATTACAGAACCTACAAACGTAGGAATATTAAATGTTTGTGCTATTAAATTAGCACCTGATGCAATTGAAGCTGCGGTAGCAGAAATAGCAGTAATGACAATACCGATGTCCATCATTACAGAAAAGAATTTACCAAATGGCTCAGTAGCTAGTTTTGACCATCCGTCATAATTCCAAGTATTAGTTTGTCTTGCGCTTTCGATACCTACATAAAATGTAAAAGCTACAATTGCCATTGAGATTAATGGCATTAGTGGTCCAAACCACCCATGATTAGCAAAGTACTGTAATTCTTGTGTACCAGAAGCAAATCCAGCACCGCAGTGTGTTGAAAACCATACAGCTGCAGTACCAAGGCTTACACTTGTAAAATATTTATTTTTTTGGTACATAATAAAATCCTCCTTATATAATAATATGATTTTATTATATGAGGATCTACATATCGGATATATTGATTATTTTATGCATATTTTAGTAAAAAAAGCGATAATATGTTAAAATATTGTCATACGGAGGTGAATGATGAGAATAGATCAATTAAATCAATTTGTAAAGATTGTAGAACTTAAATCTATTAGTAAAGCTGCACTTGAACTAAATATGGCACAGTCTACTTTAAGTAGTTCTATGAAAAATCTTGAAGAAAAACTAGGGTGCAATATATTCATGAAGAAAGGAAGAAACATTATAATTACTCCACAAGGAGAAGCTATATATACTCATTCAAAGATAATTTTACAAGAAATGGAATTGATGAAAAAAACAACTAAAGATTTGTTGCAAAAACAAAATATCTTATCGATTTCAAATTGTTTTACTATTTTAGGTAAGGATGCTATTACTGATTTGTATAAGAAGCATGGCAATAAAAATTTGAAAATTAAAATTGAAGATTGTGCGATTAATAATATTATTGAAAATGTTTCAAATGGAGTAAGTGAAATTGGTATTATTAGATTTCCAAAAGAGAAAAAAGAAGCATTTAAGAAAGTACTTCTTTTAAAGGGATTGGAATATCAGGTTTTAGCAACTGAAAATGCATGTATTGTTGTAGGTAAAAATAATCCTTTATATTATATCGAAGCTGATAAAATATCAGTTGAGCATATAAGGGATATGAAATTTACAGTTAATTATACTGAAATGATGGATAATATTTGGATGGGTTTTTTTAAAAAATTAGGTATCACTAAGATTAGCATCGCAGCTGCAAATGTTGGCAATATTATGGATATTGTTAGGAAAACAGATTTGGCTTCTATAGATACTAGAAAGGATCATACTCACCTTGATTGGTATGAAGATGTTAGATATATTGAAATTACACCATCTGAAGAATGTGAATTAGGGTATATTAAATTGACTGGAACAAGACTTTCGGAAATTGGAGAAGAGTATATAAATATTTTACAGGAGAGAATAGACAGTTGGAATATATATAAAAATACGATATAGTTTTATAATTTAAAAGGACTGGTCGAATTATCAACCAGTCCTTTTTAGTTATCTAATTTTGTTTTCTTTCGATTGACTTTTTGCGGTTATCGATAGATTAGCAAACTCCCTGAGCGATCATAGCGTCAGCAACCTTTAAGAAACCAGCGATGTTAGCACCAGCAACTAGGTTGTAGCCAAATCCATATTCTTCAGCAGCATCTTTACATGCTTTGTGGATGTTAACCATGATGTCTTTTAGCTGAGCATGAACCTGTTCAGGTGAGAATACTGTTTTACCAGCGTTCTGCCCCATTTCGATACATGAGCAAGCTACACCACCAGCGTTAGCAGCCTTTGAAGGTCCTACTACTACGCCCTTATCCTGTAGGTAAGCGATAGCTTCGTTAGTTGAAGACATGTTTGAACCTTCGCATAGGAACTTACATCCGTTAGCAACCATTGTTTCAGCATCTTCGATTCTGATTTCGTTCTGAGTAGCACATGGGATGTATAGGTCAGCCTTAACTTCCCAAGGTTTCTTACCAGCTACGAACTTAGCTTCTGGATATTTTTCTGCGTATGGTGAGCAGATGTTCTTACCAGAACTTCTTAGTTCTAGCATGTAATCAACTTTATCACCAGAAACACCAGTTTCGTCAAGGATGTATCCATCTGGACCAGAAATAGTGATTACTTTAGCTCCTAATTCGTTTAGCTTCATAACTGTACCCCAAGATACGTTACCGAATCCTGAAACTGCTACAGTCTTTCCAGCTAGTTTTTCGCCGCAAGCTTCTAGCATTTCGTTTGCATAGTAAACGATACCATAACCAGTAGCTTCAGTTCTTCCGTTTAGACCACCCCAAGTTAGGCCTTTACCAGTTAGAACGCCTTCATATCTGTTTACAAGTTTCTTGTACTGTCCAAACATGTAACCGATTTCTCTAGCGCCTACACCTAGGTCTCCAGCAGGAACGTCAGTTGAAGGTCCGATGTGTCTGTATAGTTCGTTGATGAACGCCTGACAGAATCTCATGATTTCAGCATCTGATTTTCCGTTTGGATCGAAGTCAGCTCCACCTTTACCACCACCGATAGGTAGACCAGTTAAGCTGTTTTTGAAGATCTGTTCGAATCCTAAGAATTTAATGATACCAGGATATACGTTTGGTGCAAATCTTAGACCACCTTTGTAAGGTCCGATTGCGCTGTTGAACTGATATCTGTATCCTTTGTTAACCTGGATTTTACCATTGTCATCAACCCAAGTAATTTTGAAAGTGATACCTCTTTCAGGTTCTACTATTCTTTCAAGAATAGCATGTTCTTCGTATTCTGGATGTGCTTCGATAACTGGTGCTAGTGAACGAAGTACTTCTTCTACTGTCTGATGAAATTCAACTTCACCAGGGTTGTTCTTTTTACAATCTTCGATAACTCTTTCAATGTACTGATTTGACATTTTTCTCGTCTCCTTAATTTTAATTTAGAATTTTTAAATTAGATATATTTAACAATTAAATAATACCATTTACTTAGCAAACCGTCAACAATTGTATTTAATGTATACAAATTCTAGAGTAAAATTGCAATATTCAGAAAATTGCATAAAGTGATTATGGATTTGTTATTAAATTTTTCTATCATATATTTATATAATATCTACAAAAAAATGGGAGATAATGGTATAATTTTATTATGAAAAATATGTGAAAAGTATAAGAAGATTTCTTAAAAGATAATCGCATAATTTAATTAATTCTTGAAAAAAGGATATAAAAAAAGTATACTTTATTATGTATGAGAGGAGGGTCTGATGGAAGAAAAAAGAGAATTTGAAGAGTGTATTAATAAGGTATTGCAACTAGCAAAAGATAAAAGATTTAAAGAGATCAGAGAAGAACTCCTTAGTTATAATTATGCAGATATTGGTGAAATTTTAGAAGAAGTATTAGAGGATGTAGGGATAAATGAAACTATTATAATTTTTAGACTACTACCAAAGGATACTTCTGTTGAGGTTTTTTCATATCTTCCAACTGATGATCAGCTTAGGATTATTGAAGGCATAACAGATACAGAAATATCTTATATAATAGAAGAACTTGATTTTGATGACAAAATAGATATCTTAGAAGAATTGCCAGCAAATCTTGTAGATAAGATTTTAGAAAAGACACCTAAAAATGAACGAAAACTAATAAATACATTTCTTAACTATCCTGAAGATTGTGCAGGAACACTGATGACACCTGACTATATAAGCTTACAGGAAAATTGGACTGTTAGGGAAGCGTTAGATTATATAAAAAAAGAAGGTATGGATTCGGAAACTATTTATACTTGTTATGTTAAATCAGCAGGTCGTAAATTAGAAGGTATAGTATCACTTAAAACTTTAGTAATTACAGACGATAATGCATTAGTAGGTGATATAATGCACAGGGATCTAGTAGAAATCAATGTCTATGAGGACCAAGAAGAAGTTTCAGACAAATTCATGAAGTACGGCTTTATTGCCATTCCTGTTGTAGATAATGAACAAAGATTAGTCGGTATTATTACAGTAGATGATATCTTTGATGTAATTGAAGAAGAAGCAACAGAGGATATTGAGCGTATGGCAGGAGTACTTGATGATTCAGATACAGAATATTTGGATATGAGCGTATGGCAGCATGTAAAGAATAGATTTCCGTGGTTGTTCTTTTTAATGCTTTCATATATTTTAACGGGTAGCATAATTGCTACATCAGAAGAAACGTTATCCAAAGTACCAGCTTTGATAGTATATATGCCGATGTTGATGGGTACGGGAGGTAATTCGGGTTCTCAGTCAGCAACTCTTGTAATTCGTGGACTTTCTGTTGGTGATATCGATTTGAGAGATGCTCTAAAGGTTTTGTGGAAGGAACTTAGGATTAGTATAATGATAGGTATTTCTCTTAGCGTATTAAACTTTGCGAGAGTTATGTTTGAACAAAGAGGCAATCCTTTGCAAATACAAGTAGCATTTACGGTTTCAGTAGCTATGATTGCAATTGTAATTGCGGCTAAGTGCATAGGTAGTATGCTACCTATTTTAGCTAAAAAAATAGGTATAGACCCAGCGCTTATGGCAAGTCCTATGATATCTTCGTTGACAGATATGGTTTCAATCGGAACATATTTGGTGTTAGCCGGTTTGTTCTTAGGAGTAATCTAGGCTTCCTGTAATTGAGGTAATGTAAAATGGATAAGAGTATATTAAAGATTAGAGATACCCATAGTCATAAGGGTAATTATGGCAAAGTATTGGTTGTGGCGGGTTCAAAAGGTATGGCAGGTGCTGCTATGATGTGTGGCAAAGCTGCTATTCGTTCTGGAGCTGGTTTAGTAAAGTTTGCTGTTCCAGATGAGATTTTTACTATTTTGCAGATAGGTGTTCCAGAAGCCACATGTATGGTAAGAGATTTTGAAAATGTGGTCAATATACATGATTTTGAGGCTATAGCATTAGGATCTGGTCTTGGTACAGGCAAATCTAATATACCAATTATTAAAAAGATTTTAAATGAATATAGAGGAAAGTTAGTAATAGATGCAGATGGCTTAAATTGTGTTATGAAGTATTCTCTTTATGGAAACTTGACTCAGTCAAATGCTGATATTATACTTACACCTCATATGGCTGAGGCTGCAAGACTTTTGGAAATTGAAAAAATAGAATTATCTAAAAGAGAATCGGCGGCTATAGAAATACAAGAGGCTTTTAAGACTACAGTAGTAATGAAAGGCGCAAACACACTTGTAGTTACCGATAATAAGGTTTATGTAAATGATACAGGAAATCCAGGAATGGCTACTGGTGGCTCAGGAGATGTTCTTACTGGAATCATTGCAGCGCTTGCAGCACAAGGATATAGTGCATATGATGCGGCTAAAATAGGCGTTTATATACATGGTTTAGCGGGAGATATTTGTGCTGAGCAAATCGGTCAGATAGGTATGACCGCTATGGATATAGTTGATAAAGTGCCAATGGCATTTAAAATATTAAGTAACAAAGAAAAATAAGTATAGGAGAATGAAATGGAAAACAAAGAATTTAAACAGATTTCTACTAATATTAGAAAAACAATTGTAGAAGCTGTACACGCGGCAGGTTCAGGACATCCAGGAGGATCACTTTCAGCTGCAGATATAATGACTGTATTATATTTTGATGAAATGAATGTAGACCCACAAAATCCTAATATGGAAAATAGAGATAGATTCGTCCTATCAAAGGGACATGCGGCTCCTGTTTTATATGCAACATTAGCAGAAAGAGGATACTTCCCTCGTGAAGAAGTTTTAACTTTAAGAAAAATTGGTGGGAATTTCCAAGGACATCCTTGTAGAGATAAAGTTGCGGGTGTAGAAATGTCTACAGGTTCTTTAGGTCAGGGCTTTTCTGTTGCAGTAGGCATGGCACTAGCAGATGAATTAGATAAAAATGATAGAAGGGTTTATGCACTTTTAGGAGATGGTGAAATTCAAGAAGGTATAATTTGGGAAGCTGCCATGTCAGCATCTCATTATGGATTAGCTAACTTAACTGCTATTGTAGATTGGAATGGCCTTCAGATTGATGGTAAAAATGATGACGTTATGACAGTTAAGCCAATTGATGAAAAATTTAAAGCCTTTGGCTGGGATGTTATTATGATTGATGGTCATGATTTTGATGAAATTAAAAAAGGATTTGCTCATGCAAGAAGTGTTACAGATAAACCAACTGTAATCATTGCAAAAACACATAAAGGTATGGGAGTTTCATTTATGAAGGACAATGCAGGTTGGCATGGTAAGGCTCCTAATGACGAACAGTTAGCAGAAGCTTTAAATGAAATCGGAGGTACATTATAATGGCAGAAAAGATGGCGACAAGAGAGGCATATGGAAAAACTCTTGTGAAAATGGGTGCAGTTAAAGAAGATTTAGTAGTAATGGATGCAGACCTTTCTGGTTCAACTAAAACTGGTGAATTTAAAAAAGTATATCCTGAAAGATTCTTTAATGTTGGTATTGCTGAACAGAACTTATATGCAGCAGCAGCAGGATTAGCACTTTCTGGTAAAACTGTATGTGCTTCAACATTTGCTATGTTTGCAGCAGGTAGAGCATTTGAAATTATAAGAAATTCTATTGGTTATACAAAAGCAAATGTAAAGGTTTGTGCTACTCATGCAGGTATTACAGTAGGTGAAGATGGTGCGAGTCATCAGACTTTTGAGGATTTAGCACTTATGAGAACTATTCCAGGTATGGTAGTGGTAAATCCATGTGATGGGGTAAGTGCCCAGAAATTATTAGAACAGGTTATCGATATGCAAGGTCCTGCTTATGTTAGACTTGGAAGAGCTTCTGTTCCAGTATTTTATGACGAAGATGCACATCTTGAAATAGGTAAGGGTCATCAGTTAAAGGATGGTAAAGATTTAACTATTATTGCAACTGGTATTATGGTAAATGAAGCTATGATTGCGGCTGAAACTTTAGAAAAAGAAGACGGATTATCTGTAAGAGTTATTGATATGCATACCATTAAACCTCTTGATGAAGAAATTATCATAAAGGCTGCTAAGGAAACAGGCAAGATTATAACTGCTGAAGAGCATTCTATTATTGGTGGTTTAGGTGCTGCAGTTTGTGAAGTAACAGCTGAAAATTGTCCATGTAAAGTTTTGAGAGTTGGCCAGCTTGACACTTATGGAGAATCAGGTAAACCTGAAGAATTAAAAGAAAAATATGGTATGAATGCCAAGGCTATTGTGAATAAAGTAAGAGGTGATCTTAAATAATGATAACTTTTGATCATGTAACAAAACGATATAGCAGTAATGTTGGACTTAAAGACGTAAGTATACATATCAAAAAAGGTGACTTTGTATTTCTTGTAGGCCCTAGTGGAGCAGGAAAATCAACATTTATTAAATTAATTATGAAAGAAATAGAAGCTGATGAGGGAAGTATAACTGTTATGGGTCAAGAAGTGGTCAACTTGCCTAGCAGACTGCTTCCACAGCATAGAAGAAATATTGGTATGATATTCCAAGATTTTAGATTACTGCCAAATAAGACAGTGTTTGAAAATGTAGCATTTGCTATGGAAATTGTACATAAATCTCCTAGACAGATAAGAAAACAGGTTCCAAGAGCGCTTAGTCTTATGGGCATCTCAAGTAAAGCTAATATGTTTCCTGATGAATTATCCGCAGGTGAGCAGCAAAGAGTTGCAATTGCAAGAGCTATTATAAATAAGCCTTCTGTGCTTATAGCTGATGAGCCTACTGGTAATCTAGATCCAGCTACAGCTTGGGAAATTATGACTTTGCTTGAAGAAATCAACAAAAGAGGTACTACTATAGTAATGGTAACTCATGCTAAAGATATCGTTGACAGGATGAATAAGAGAGTTGTTGCTATTGAGCAGGGACAAATTGTAAGAGATGATATTGGTCAGTATGGTTACGGCAATGAAGATGGAAAGGGAGGTAATAAAGATGAATAAATTCTTTTATTCCCTTAAGCAGTCTTTAAAACAGATTAAGCGTAACAAGGGTATGACTTTTACGTCTGTATTTGCCATTACAGCGATGCTTGTAATTTTAGGATTATTTATGATGGTAATTATAAATATAAACACAGCTGCTGAAATGGTTAAAAATGATTATAATAATATAGAAGTATTTTTTAAGAATAATGTAAAAGAAAATCAAATCAAGAAAATTCAAAAAGATGTTTCTAAATGGAAAGAAGTTGACACTGTTAAGTATAGAACTAAGACAGAAGCTATTAAAATCTTAAAGGTTAGATGGGGTGAAAATGCATATTTATTAGATGGCTTATCATCAAATCCACTTCCAAACTCTATAGTAATTACTGTAGACAATTTGGAAAAATCAGATCAGGTAGCTAAGGCTGCTGAAAAGATTAAAGGAGCAGAAGATGTAAAATACTATAAGGATACTGTCAAAAAGCTTCTTAAGGCAACTAGAGGATTTCAGATTGCGGCTATTGTAATTATGGTATTTTTAATTGTAGTTTCTACAGTGGTGGTATCTAATACAATTAAGCTGACGGTATTTAATAGGTCTGATGAGATTGTAATTATGAAATATGTGGGTGCAACTAACTGGTTTATACGAGCTCCGTTTTTATTGGAAGGTATCATAATTGGTATTGTTTCAGCTTTATTATCGTCTGGTATAGTTACACTTATATATGAAAGCGTTTTAAAGGTTATAGGAGAGGATATTTTAGCTATTCTTTCAACACCAATGGTTCCTTTAGGATTTTTATCATATAACTTAGTATGGATCTTCTTAGCACTTGGTATTAGTATCGGTGCATGGGGTAGTATTATTTCTATGAGAAGATTTCTTGACAAATAAAGGAAGGTGACTTAATGGGTAAAACTAAGAGAATTATCATTGCATTTGTTTGTTCAATAGCATTAATAGGTACAAGTCTAGCAGTTCCTTATACAGTATTTGCAAAAGAAACTAAAGCTAGCTTAAATAAAAAAATTGAAAATGCTCAAAACAAAATAGATGCTAATAACAAAAAGAAAAATAAACTATCCAAAGAAGTGAGTAATCTAAAAGACGATATTGCTTCTGCTGAAGCACAACTAAATAAGCTATCTGATGAAGTTGATGCTGCTGAAATTAAATTAGCTAAACAAAAGAATAAGCTTGAAAAGGGAAATAAAGACTTAAATTCAAGATTGAGAAATATTTATAAAGGCGGCAGTATGGGCTTTATTGATGTAATTTTTAGCTCAGATAATGTCTCAGACTTATTTTCAAATTTGGAAATGGTAAAATATATTTTCAAAAATGATAAAGCTGTTGTAGGTAAATTGAAAAAAGATTATAAGGAGATTTCAGTTCTTCAAAACTCTTTAAAGAAAAAAGAAAAAGCTTTAAATGCAAAGCAGAAAGAATTGAATGCTGATAAAGCGTCTTTGATGGCACAAAGTAAAAAACTTACTAAAAGTAATGCAGCTTTAGAAGAAGATATTGATCAGTGGAAGAAAGATTCTGCGGCTATTACTGATAAAATTAACAGTGTAGTAGGCGGTGGTGGTGGTTACCAAGGCGAAAGCACTAGTGCTGCTGGTTTTAAATGGCCTGTCCCTGGACATAGAGGCATATCTTCTCCATTTGGATATAGACTGCATCCAATTAAAGGACAATACATTTTACATGAAGGTATAGATATTCCAGCTCCATATGGTGTTCCAGTGGTTGCATCAAAACCAGGTAAGGTTATATTAGCTAGTTGGTATTATGGCTTAGGAAATTGTGTAATTATTGACCACGGCGGTGGAGTAACTACTGTATATGGTCATAATAGTAGCTTAGTTGTAAGTGCTGGACAGTATGTAAAACAGGGTCAAACTATTGCAAAAATTGGAAGTACAGGAAATTCAACAGGTAATCATTGTCACTTCGAAGTGCGTATAAATGGTTCACCTAGAAATCCTTTGAATTATTTATGATGGATATTAATAGAGTAATTTTAGAATTATTGGATAAAAGAGGAATTAACGGTGATGAAAACATACGTGAGTTTTTATCACCGAAGCCTTTATTGACTTATGATCCATTCCTTCTTAAAAATATGAAAGAAGGAGTGGATTTAATTTTAGATAATGTAAATAAAAACAATAAAATATGTATATATGGCGACTATGATGCTGATGGTGTTACTTCAGTTAGTATTTTGATGGAAGTTTTTACAAAATTTACTGATAATGTAACATATTATGTTCCAAGTCGCTTTGAGGAAGGCTATGGGTTAAATAAAGTTGCCATTAAAGAATTGCACGATGAAGGCATAAATTTGATTATAACAGTTGATTGCGGCATCGTTTCTTTTGATGAGGTAGATTATGCAAAAGAACTCGGTATGGACATTATAGTAACTGATCATCATAGTTTAGGTGATAAGTTGCCTTCTTGTTTAGTTATTAACCCAAAACAAGAAGGATGTAATTATCCTTTTAAGAGTTTAGCAGGTTGTGGAGTTTCGTTTAAATTATCTCAGGCACTTCAAAGAACTTTAGATTTGCCTAAAAGTACTATCAATAGAGTTTTGGATTTAGTTGCTTTAGGTACTATAGGTGATGTTGTTCCTTTAGTTGATGAAAATAGAACTATGGTTAAATATGGCATGGCAGAAATGTTGTCTGGTAGAAGAGATGGATTAAAAAAACTAATAAAAAAGACTGTAAAAGATACTAATAAAATGACCTCTGAGAATATTTCTTACGGGATAGTTCCTCATTTAAATGCTGCAGGTCGTATGGAAAGTGCTAAGATAGGCATTGAATTATTTACAAGTAAAGACGACATAATTCAAGATGAGAAAGTTGAAAAGCTTTTAGATCTTAATAAACAAAGAAAGCTTTTACAACAGGAAACATTTGAAAAATGCATAGATACTTATGAAAAACAGTATACAGAATATGAATTTCCAATTATAAAAATGGATTATGCTCATGAAGGAATAACTGGTATTGTAGCTGGTAAGATGAAAGATTATTGTAATAAGCCAGTTGCTATAGTTACTAAAGATGGTGAGAATTATAAAGGAACTTGCAGGAGTATAGAGGCTGTCGACATATATGAAGTTTTGAGTAAAGAAAGAAATCTATTTCTTAAATTTGGTGGCCACAGTAGTGCATGTGGATTTACGATTGAAGAGTCTAAGATAAATTTGTTACAAAATAACATCGAAATGACGATGAGTAATATGGATATTGATAAGGAAGGCGATAATTTCAAGTATGATTTAGTACTTAAAGGTGAGGATATTTCTTTAGATTTAGCGAAGGAACTTTTATTGCTAGAGCCTTTTGGTTGTGAAAATGAAAAGCCAACTTTTCTAATTAAAGATGTGATAGTAAAAGATATTATCTATATGGGGTCAAATAAAGAACATATGAAATTTAAAGCTGAAATAAATGGTTATGGTAAGCTTGACTGTATATGTTTTAACTATACTCACATTTTTAAGTTTGATATTTACCAAGGCTGTATATTAGATATTGTTGGATCTTTTGATATTAATTACTGGAATGGTCGCGAGAAGCTTCAGTTTATGATAAATAATATTAAGTTATTATAGATTATCTTGACTGAAATATTGGATAATGTTATAATTGCTTTGCAGTGATAAAGCGCAGAAAGGAGTTCTTATGGCATACGAATCCAAACTAAAATGCGAAGAAGTAGATGAATTATTTGAAGCAATATTGTCTTTAGAAAATGAAGAAGAATGTTACAGATTTTTTGAAGATATTTGTACAGTAAATGAACTTCATGCCATTGCACAGAGATTGCATGTGGCAAAATTACTAAACGACAAAAATACTTATAATGAAATTGAAGAGGTTACTAAGGCATCAACTGCAACAATTAGCAGGATTAATAAATGTCTTCAGTACGGTGCTGATGGATATAAGATAGTATTAGAACGCAATAAAAAAACTCAGGATTAATGATGTATACCTATAATCCTGGACACGTTAATATTTAATTTTATAAGTTTAACTCATGGATGCTAGCCTGTATTGAACAGGTGGCATCCATTTTGTTTTTGCTTGGATTCTTATGCTTTATTAAGCATGTTTTTTATCTGCTTAAAATTTGGACTTAATGATAAATCATAAGAAATGATTTAAATTGTACACATTCCAATTTAAACTCATAACTATAACGCATACAAAAATACCCTCCTTACTAGATTGTCCAGTAAAGAGGGTACATATCATAATTTCCTGAGTTTTATTTTTACTTAATTAAAGATTTAGCGTTTTCTATTGCTATATCTGTGATTTCATCACCACTTAAAAGTCTTGCAATTTCCTGTACTTTTTCAGATTCAGTTAGATGCTTAACTTCTGTTTTAGTGTTAAATCCAAGAGTAGTTTTTATGATTTTATAATTGTGATTACCAAGTGCTGCAATCTGTGGTAAGTGAGTAATGGCAATAATTTGGTGTTTATTTGAAATTTCAAGTAATTTCTTACCAACTACATTGGCAGCTTGCCCACTTATACCACTATCTATTTCATCGAAAATCATAGTTCCAATTCCATCATATTCACCAACGATGTTTTTAAAAGCAAGCATAATTCTAGACATTTCGCCACCTGAAGCAATCTTTGAAAGTGGTTTTAATGGTTCACCAAGATTTGTGCTAATTAAAAACTCAACTTTATCAATACCGTTTGCAGTATATTTATCCATCTTGGTAACTTGCATTTTAACTTTTACATTAGAAAAGTTAAGATCGTTTAATTCATTTTGGATCTTTTCCTCTAAGGTTGCAGCGCTTCTTTTTCTCAATTCTGAAAGAGCTTCAGTTGAAGACTTTAACATTTCACCGATACGCTCTTGTTCGATATTCATGCTACTAAGATCTGAATCAACATTGTTGATTTTATTTATATTTGCTTTTAATTTATCTGCGTATAATAAGATATCTTCGATACTTCCATTATATTTGCGTTTTAAAGCATTTATAATTTCAAGTCTCTCTACTAATGTGTCTATATTATCTGCAGAGTAGGTTAATCTATCCCTAACTCTTCTAACATTGCTAATTGTGTCATCTAATCTATAATAAACATCTGAAAATTCATATTCTAACTCAGATGCTTCTTTAGATAATCCTTTGATGTTTCTTAGAGCGTTTTGAATAGCAGTAAGATGAGAAAGTATTGAATTTTCATCATTTGTACATAGTAAGTAGGCTTGTTGAAAGCCGTTATATATCTTTTCTTTGTTTTGTTCTTCAATTAACCTTTCAGATAATTCAACATCTTCACCTGGTTGTAGATTTGCAGCTAGAATTTCATCAAGCTCATATTGCATAAGCTCTTTTTTTGAATTATATTCAGCTACAAGTTTTTTTTGTTTTGCAATATGTGATGAAATATCACGATAGTTATAGTAAAGTTCAGATACTTTTTCCTTGTAAGGTGTTATAGTGTTTTTTTCGTACTTGTCGATTAAATCTATATGACCTTCAGGATTTAAAAGTGACTGATTATCATATTGTCCGTGAATGTCAGCAATCTTTGTTGTAAGTTCATGAAGCTGCGAAAGACTCACTATTTCACCATTGATTTTGCATATGTTTTTACCATTTGTAGTTAGCTCTCTTGTTATAACATATTCTGTATGAAGATATTCAGCAACCATTTGGATAACTGCTTTTTCTGCACCAGTTCTAATGTAAGAAGAATCCGCTCTACTTCCTAAAGCTAAGCTCATGGCTTCTACAACTATAGATTTACCAGAGCCAGATTCACCGGTTATAATATTAAGTCCTTTGTTGAAATTAATTTCGGCATCTTCAATTATAGCAAAGTTCTTGATACTTAAATGATTTATCATGTTTTACCTCTAAATTTATTTACCTAAAATGTTGTCAAATTTACTAACAATCTCAGGTACGTGATCTGGATCATCAGCAACTAATAAAACTGTATTGTCTCCTGCAACTGAACCTATAGTATGTGGAATATTAAGTGAATCTATAGCTTCACCAGCAGCAGGACCGCATCCTGAAAGAGTTTTTACTAATACTATATTACCTGAAGCGGCAACATTTAAAATAGTTTCTTTAAATATTTTAACAAACCTGTCGTTGATAGGCCCCTCGTTATTAGTAGATACTGCATATTTATACTTACCTGAAGTTGATAATGTTTTTACTAGCTGTAGTTCTTTAATATCTCTTGATACTGTAGCTTGCGTAACATTATAACCGCTATTTTTTAGTAATTGACAAAGCTTTTCTTGAGTTTCTATTTCATATTTTGAAATAAGCTCAAGTACTTTATTTTGTCTTGAATAACGCATTTTAATAATCTCCTTGTAATTTTTTATTTCTATAATTAATAATTATAACATTCTAAGTATGTAAATTTCAATAGACAATATAGACAAACATATGTTTGTGTGCTATAATTTTTAAGAATTAAATGATTGAAATTGTTGTATTCTTAATAGTTTAAGGATATAATTTTTTATTGTATATTTATTTAGGAGTTTGAAATGAGAATATTGGGAATTGACCCAGGATATGCTATACTTGGATATGGTGTTGTTGACACAAAAGGAAATAAATTTAAAGTTATTGACTATGGTGCGATTTTAACAGATGCAAAGATGGATATGGCAGATAGGTTAAAGCACATTTATTTTTCACTAATGGAGATAATAGATCGAACAGAGCCTGATGAAGCTGCAGTTGAAGAGTTATTTTTTAATACTAATACTAAGACAGCTATAAAAGTGGGTCAGGCTAGAGGTGTAGCAATTTTAGCGTGTGCCAATTCTGGATTAGAAGTGGATGAGTATACGCCTCTGCAGATAAAGCAAGCTTTGACTGGATATGGTAGAGCTGAAAAAAAACAGGTGCAGACTATGGTAAAAACCATTCTTAATTTAAAGGAAGTTCCAAAGCCAGATGATACAGCTGATGCACTTGCTGCTGCTATATGTCATGGACATAGCTGTAATACTAATAATAGATTACAAAAAATGATGAAAGGAAAATAAATTGATACATTATATTAATGGAGAACTTGCAATTAAGGGTGATGGATATATTGTGGTTGAAACAGGTGGCATAGGTTATACTGTATATGTACCATTAAACAGCAGATTTTATTTAAAAGAAATTGGTGAAAATATTAGAGTTTTTACAGCTATGACAGTTAGAGAAGATGATATAAGTTTATATGGATTTGAAGATCATAAAACATTGGAAATTTTTAATAAACTTATAACTGTAAATGGAATAGGTGCAAAAGCAGCTATGGCTATTTTTAGTGCTCTTACTGTGGAGGAAATTAAAAAGGCTATTGTATTTGAAGATGCGACTATCCTTACTAGAGCTAATGGAATAGGGAAGAAGACTGCACAGCGAATTATCCTAGATTTAAAGGATAAGTTTGAAGACTTAAATATTAGTAGTGATGCTAACCATGATGATATTAGAACTGTAAATATTAATATAAGTACTAAAAATGAAGCTATGAATGCTCTTATGGAACTAGGATATACTAGAGCTGAGGCTCAAAGTGCGGTTGATAATGTTGCAGATGATAATTTGACAGTTGAAGATTATATTAAAAAGGCATTGATGAGTTTTTAAAGGTGATTATAGATGTTTGATGAAGAGAGAATAACTGATATACATCAAAATATAGGTGAGGAGAGGTCTGAGTTTACTTTAAGACCTCAGTCATTAGATGAATATATTGGACAAAAAAAGGTAACTGACAATTTGAAAATATTTATAGAGGCAGCTAAACTTCGTGGTGAACCTTTGGATCATGTTTTATTTTATGGACCACCAGGACTAGGTAAGACTACTTTAGCTAGTATCATTGCCAAAGAGCTTGGAGTTGATATAAGGATCACTTCAGGACCAGCCATTGAAAGAGCAGGTGATTTAGCAGCTCTTTTAACAAACCTAAATGAAAATGATGTTTTATTTATAGATGAAATTCATAGACTTAATCGATCTGTAGAAGAAGTTTTATATAGTGCTATGGAAGACTATGCTCTTGATATAATAATAGGTAAGGGCCCATCTGCTAGATCAATTAGGTTAGATTTATCGAAATTTACTTTGATAGGAGCTACTACTAGAGCTGGAAGTCTTTCGGCACCTTTAAGAGATAGATTTGGCGTTCTTGCTAAGTTTGAAAATTATACTATAGAAGAACTTATGACTATTATTAGTAGATCAGCAGGTCTTTTAGAAGTTGAGGTGGACGATGATTCTCTTAGAGAAATGGCTATGAGATCAAGAGGAACTCCGAGAGTTGCAAACAGGATACTTAAGAGAGTTAGAGACTTCTCTCAGGTAGAGGGAAATGGCATCATAAATCTTGCAATTACACAAAAAGCATTGGATGCTTTAGGTGTTGATAAGTTAGGTTTAGAAAATATAGATAGACAAATGCTAACTTCTATCATCACCCTATTTAAGGGAGGTCCTGTTGGTGTAGATACAATAGCAGCATCTATTGGCGAAGAAAGAGTAACTATAGAAGATGTGTATGAGCCTTATTTAATACAGCAAGGATTGCTTCATAGAACGCCTAAAGGAAGAGTAGTTTCGGAAGCAGCATATAAACATCTTGGATTGGAGCATGAGGAGTAAATATGAGAGTAGATGATTTTGATTATATATTACCTGAGGAGCTAATTGCACAAAAGCCTTCAGAAAAAAGAGATCAGTGCAAGTTAATGGTTTTAAATAGAAATGATGATTCTATTGACAACAAAAAATTCACAGATATTATAGACTATTTAAATGAAGGAGATTGTTTAGTTTTAAATAATTCTAAAGTACTTCCTGCAAGATTATTTGGGGAAAAAGAAAAGACGGGTGCTAAAATTGAATTTTTATTGATAAAGAGAATCGAGGGTGATATCTGGGAAACGATGGTAAAACCGGGGCGTAGAGTTAAAATTGGTGATATCATAGTTTTTTCAGAAGATTTTAAGGCTAAGGTGTTAGACTTTGGTAAAGATGGAACACGAATTGTTGAGTTTATATATGATGGTATTTTTATGGAAAGACTTGAAGAAATAGGTAATATGCCATTGCCGCCATATATTGAAAGACCAAGCAACAAAAGCGACAATGATAGATATCAGACAGTTTATTGTAAGGATGAAGGATCAGTAGCTGCACCTACTGCAGGTTTACATTTTACTGAAAAACTATTGGAAGAAGTGAAAAATAAAGGCGTAAAACTTGTTTATGTAACCCTACATGTTGGTATTGGAACTTTTCGACCTGTAAAGTGTGATATTGTGGAAGAGCATAGTATGCATTTTGAAGAATACTCTGTAAGTGAAGAAGCAGCAAATACTATAAATGAAACTATTAAATCAGGTGGTCAGGTTGTATCAGTTGGAACAACTTCAACTAGAACTGTTGAAAGTGCAGCTTATTTTGATGAGAAGGCTGACAGATATTTTGTAAAGGCATGCGATGGAAGTACAGGTATTTTCATATATCCTGGATACGAATTTAAGATTATAGATAGACTTATTACTAATTTCCACTTACCTAAGTCAACACTTTTGATGTTGATTTCTGCTTTATATGACAGGGAGCATATTCTAGAAGCTTATGAAGAAGCTAAGAAAAATGATTATATGTTCTTTAGTTATGGTGATGCGATGTTAATATATTAGTTTGTGACAATACACTTATTATATTAACGTTGAAGACTTATTTGTATTTTAGTATACTAATTTGTAGATTAATAAGATGGAGACAGATAATATGCAATTAAAAGGAACTGTTTTAGTAAAGATAGCCAGTATTTTCATTATTTTAGGAGGAGTATTAAATATAGTTTTAGTTGTCAGCTCTTTGACTTCAGGACTTTCTTTAAACAATACAGCTATTATGATAAATGCAGCTATTGCCGTAGTTATTGGTTTAATTTATATTGTTTGTGGTGGATTTTCACTTAGACATGCTTCTGATAAGGGTGCGGTTAAACCTATTATAAATAGAGGGATTTTACTTATAGCTGTAAATGTTATTGATATTATATATGCTATTTGTATGAGAAGCTTTAGCATTCAATCATTATTTGTACTTGCCATGCCAGTACTTATGATTGTAGGAGCAATATTTAATAAAAAGGATGCAGAAGCTAATTAAGTTATATATTTATAAAAGTCCATCTAAGTAAGATGGGCTTATTTATTTTGTAAATCTTGCAAATATAAAGATATTAATATATAATTTGTTAGTTAATTACATAACGTGGAAGTTTATTTATATAAAAATAGAAAGGGTATATTATGCCAGCAGTAACATACGAATTAATAAAAAAAGATGCCCATTGTAAGGCAAGAAGAGGTGTTGTGACTACCCCTCATGGAACTATACAGACTCCTGTATTTATGCCTGTTGGAACAGCTGCTACAGTTAAGGCTATGAGACCAGAACAGGTAGAAGAGCTAGGAGCTGAAATAATCTTAAGTAATACATATCATTTATACTTAAGACCTGGTCATGAAATTGTTAAAGAGGCAGGTGGCTTACATAAGTTTATGAACTGGAATAAGCCGATTTTAACTGATAGTGGTGGTTTTCAGGTATTTAGTTTAGGTGATTTAAGAAAGATTACAGAAGAAGGTGTAGAGTTTAGATCATTTATTGATGGCTCTAAGCATATGTTAACTCCTGAAAAATCTATTGAGGTACAGACTGCTTTAGGATCAGATATTATGATGGCATTTGATGAGTGTGCTCCTTATCCTGCTGATAGAGAATATGTTAAAAATTCACTAGAACGTACTACACGTTGGTTAAAGAGATGCAAAGAGGCTCATAAAAATACAGAAAATCAAGCATTATTTGGAATTATGCAAGGTGGTATGTATCAGGACTTAAGAAAGCAGAGTGCAGAAGAAATAGTTGAGCTTGATTTACCAGGATATGCTATTGGTGGACTTAGCGTAGGTGAGCCTAAAGAAGAAATGTGCGAAGTACTTGATTACTGTGTAGATTACTTACCTGAAAATAAGCCAAGATATCTTATGGGTGTTGGAACACCTGATTATTTATTTGAAGGTGTTGAGCGTGGGATTGACATGTTTGATTGTGTTCTTCCTACACGTATTGCGAGAAATGGCACAGCTATGACTAGTCACGGTAAGGTAAATATTAAAAATGCAAAATACGAAAGAGATTTTACACCTTTAGATCCAGAGTGTGGTTGTTATACTTGTAGAAATTATTCGAAGGCTTACATTAGACATTTATTTAAGTCAAACGAGATTATGTCTTCTATGCTTCTTTCAAATCATAATTTACATTTCCTAGTAAATACTATGAAAAATATAAGAAAAGCAATAGAAGAAGATAGATTTTTAGAATACAAAATGGAATTTTATAGAAAGTATGGGTATATAAAGTAAATGAAGAACAATTATGAACAGATGGATATCTGCGTACATAATGATTTTTGTGGAGGCTGTATCCACCAAGGAATAGATTATGAGACGCAGTTAATAAATAAAGAAAAGGAATTGCATAAGCTAGTTGAAGCTAAAAAGCTTAAGATTGATAGAATTGATAAAATACAAGGAAGTCCTAAACAGTATAGATACAGAAATAAGATGGAATATACTTTTGGTGACATGGTAAAGGATGGCCCTATGACTCTTGGAATGCATAAAAAAGGTCATTACATGTCAATAGTTACTGTTGATCATTGTCAGTTAGTGCATGATGATTTTAATAAAATACTAGGAGGAACTTTGGACTTTGCTAATGATAAAGGTTACTCCCATTATCATAAAAAGAGCCATAGCGGTATGCTTAGACATCTTATTGTAAGAATGGGTGTGCGAACCAATGAGCTTCTTATTAATATAGTAACTTCTAGTGAAGAGGGTTTTGATGAAGAAGCTTACGTTAAGATGCTAAAGCAACTACCTCTTGAAAATAATATTGTAGGAATTTTAAGAACTATAAACGATAATATTGCAGATGCAGTTAAGTGTGAAGAATTACGTGTTTTAGATGGTAGAGACTATTATATGGATGAAATATTAGGTCTTAAATTTAAAGTTAGTGCATTTTCTTTTTTCCAAACAAATATTGCTGCAGTTGAAAATTTGTATAAAGAAGCAATAAATCTAATAGATGACTTTGAAGGTAAAACAGTATTCGACCTATTTTGTGGTACAGGTACTATTACTCAGGCTGTTGCCTCCAAAGCTAAGAAGGCTGTTGGCGTAGAACTTGTTTTAGAAGCGGTAGAAGCAGCTAAAGAAAATGCAAAGCTTAATAATCTTGATAACTGTCAGTTTATTGCAGGTGATGTATTTAAGGTTTTAGATGAGATAGAAAGTAAACCAGATGTTATTATTGTGGATCCACCAAGAATGGGTATTGAACCTAAAGCTTTAGATAAAATTATTAAATATGGAGTTGATCAAATAGTTTATGTTTCATGTAACCCTAAAACTTTGATAGAAAACCTATATTATATGGAATATCATGGATACAAGGTTAAATATTTAAAGCCATTTGATAATTTTCCAAATACTAAACATGCAGAGGCTATAACTCTACTTGAAAAAGAGAGTTAATATAAATTAATCTATGAAAAGAATAAGGAGGAAAAAATGAGAAAGTATGTATCAGAATTTTTAGGTACTTTTATATTAGTATTTTGTGGATGTGGCAGTATGTTAGCGGCCAATTTTTTAATCGGAGCAATGGGTATGCCAATTCCTCTTGCTTTTACGACAATTACAATAGCACTAGCCTTTGGTTTGACTACAACAATGTTATATTATCTTCTTAAGGAAGTTTCAGGAGCTCATTTAAATCCTGCAGTTTCTATAGCTGTTTTAATTAATGGAGGATTTGAAAGCAAAGGTTCATTTGTTGGATATGTGATAGCACAGTTTGCAGGTTCGGCTATAGGTGCTTGCGCTTTATGGCTTATTACTGGTCAGCGTACATATTTAGGGCAAAATGGATATGGAGATCAAAGTTCTTTGTATATAGGCATGATTCCAGCTATTATTGTTGAAATTATCATTACTATGATTTTTGTATTAGTATTTTTAAAGGTTAAAAATTCAAATAATGAAAATACCGCTGCTAAGAGCATTGTTTTAGGTATTGCTACAGCAGGTTTATATGCAATGGCGCTTCCATTTACAGGAGCTTCATTAAATCCGGCAAGAAGCTTTGGCCCAGCATTACTTTTACTTGGAGAAAATATTAAACAATTGCCTATTTTTATAATCGCTCCAATTGTAGGTGCAATTATTGCTGCTATCTTATATAATATTTTAATCGAAGGTGAAGCTTTTACTATGAAAAAGGATATAGTAAAAGAAGAAGTAGAAAAAGTAGAAGAAGTATTTGAAGAAGAATAATCCGGAGGGCATTATGAAGAAGTTTTTTGCTCTATTGCTAATTGTAGGGACTGTATCTTTGAGTTTAACCTCATGTGATACTACTCATCACGATCTTGCAGATCAAGTTAAAACAGATGTATACGACATGACTGAAAACTTAAAAAGCGACTATACTGAAAGTAAAGATGATATTGAATTTGCAAAGAAGCTAAAAAAATATTGTGATGAGGTTGGTTTAAAAGCTGAAATTGTAAATAAAGGCAATGTTATTGTCAACCTAAAAGCAACAAAGGGGTTTGAAAAAACACAGTCTAATATTATTTTAGTTGAATTTAGTAAAGCTAAATATAAAGAGAGTTGTCAGGCTATAGCCATGGCTATGGCAACAGCTAAAAATTCAACAGAACATGGTAAACTAAGATTAATATTTTCACCAAAAATTAATAATATATCAGTAGGTGTAAAAGAATTAAATGCATCTTATTTTAAAGCTGACAATATAATTAATCTTATTGATTGGGAAAAGACAGAAATGTTTAATGGGTCAGCAGAAACTAAATCCTATGATATAAAAAGTTCGTCTTATAAATCTTCACCACAGGGAACATTAGCTTATAAAATTACTATAAAAAATCTTGCTAAGACTGATAGTGGAGATAGAACAAGCAAACATACTAATCCTATTATATTTATAAGTGATTTGTTGTCTTCAGCAAAATCTAGTGGACTTAATTTAGAAATTGCTAGTTTTACATCAAAAGGTTCTTTAACAGAATATCCTACGGCTGCAGAGGCAGTAATAGTTGTAGATCAGAGCAGCGAAACAAAGATAGAAAATAGATTGGAAGGCGAAAAGGAAGATTTTCAGGATAAAAATAGAAAAAGAGATCCTGATGCTACTTTTGAATATGCTGTAACTAAAGCTCCAAGTAAAGTTTTAAATTATGATCAGACTTCTAATTTGTTATCACTTTTATATACACTAGAAGATGGTATATTTGCTACTACAGAAGAAGACTATGAAGGTGATATTTTAGGAATGTCAACAATTGCCAGTATAAAGCTTACAGATAATAGTGTAAATGTTAAGGTTATAGGTAGAAATATTGATAAAGATACTTCAAGTAATATGGATGTAACTTTTAAGACTACAGCTAATTTATCAGATTATTCTTGTAAGATAACTAATAGATATCCTTTGTGGAAACCGTTAGAAAATAATAGAATTGTAAAAGAAAACAAACTAAAGAAAGCTTTAGAATCTAATGGTATAGATCGAAAGGTTAAATATTTATTTAAAGAAAATTGTTGTTCTTTTGTCCAACAAAAAAATAAAAATATAAATATGATTTCTTTAGGAGTAAATGTAGAAGAAGGAAAAGAGTGCAGCATGGCACTAATTGACTACTTAAAGGAAGATATAAAAGAAAAATAATAATTATTATGCCCGATTAATTAGCAAAATCGGGCATTTTACATCTATTGACATTATATATATATAGGGTATAATTAGATAGTTGCCAATTTAGGCAACAATATATAGTATAAAAGGAGTAAAAATGGGACAGATTAAAGAAATCATCAAAAGAGATGGCAGACGAGTGCCATTTGACATAAATAAGATTGCAAAAGCGATATTTAAAGCTGCACAAGTTTTAGGTGGTAAGGACCAGGAAATGGCTGACTATCTAGCAAAACAAGTTGAATTGTATTTAACAGAAATGTGTCATAAAGAAACACCTACTGTTGAAGAAATTCAAGATGCGGTAGAAAAAATTCTAATTGAAAACGGGCATGCCAGAACAGCAAAGGAATATATTTTATATCGTGCTGATCGAACTCGTGTTAGAAATATGAATACTAAGCTTATGAAAATATATGAAGATTTAACTTTTAAGGATGCAGCTGAAAATGATATTAAAAGAGAAAATGCTAATATTGATGGTGATACTGCTATGGGAACTATGCTTAAATATGGTTCAGAAGGGGCAAAACAGTTTTATGAAATGTTTGTTTTAAACCCTGAACATAGTAAAGCTCATATTGAGGGTGATATTCATATTCATGATTTAGATTTTTTAACACTTACTACTACATGTTGTCAAATAGATTTAAGAAAATTATTTAAAGGTGGTTTTAGTACAGGCCATGGCTTTTTAAGAGAACCTAATGATATCGCATCTTATTCAGCATTATCTTGTATTGCTATACAGTCTAATCAAAATGATCAGCATGGAGGACAGTCTATACCATATTTTGATTACTCCATGGCTATGGGAGTTAAAAAAACATTTAGAAAACTATATTGGACTAATATGGGCAAACTTATAGATATTATTACTGATAGTGAAGATAATATCGATGTTATAAAAAAATTTGGTAAAAGGTTAGTTGATGAAAAGGACCTATATCCATTAATGGCAAATAATAATGAGTATTTAGAAGTTGAAAAAAATTTCTTAAAGGAACTTTTACCTGATCAATCAGATAGTGATATAAAAAGACTACAAACGCGTTGTATGAAATATGCGCATAAAGAAATTAAGAGGTCTACATATCAAGCAATGGAAGCTTTTGTGCATAATCTAAATACTATGCACAGTAGAGCGGGTGCTCAGATACCGTTTTCGTCTATCAATTATGGTACTGATACATCACCAGAGGGTAGGCTAGTAACTGAATGTGTTCTTTTAGCTACAGAGGCAGGTCTTGGAAATGGAGAAACACCTATTTTCCCTATTCATATTTTTAAGATTAAAGAGGGTATAAATTATAATCCTGGTGAGCCGAATTATGATTTATTTAAGCTTGCATGTAGAGTTTCGGCTAAGAGATTATTTCCTAACTTCTCATTTATTGATGCACCATTTAATTTACCTTATTATAAGGAAGGTGATCCTGATTCAGAAATTGCTTATATGGGATGCCGTACAAGGGTTATGGGAAATGAATATGATAAAGAGCGTGAGATTGTAGGCGGCAGAGGTAACTTAAGCTTTACATCTATTAATTTACCGCGTATTGCCATTAAATCTCATGGCAATTTAGATTGGTTCTTTGAAGAATTAGATAGAAAACTAGATTTATGTATAGCTCAGCTAAACGAACGTTTTAAAATTCAGGCAGCAAAGAAGGTTAAAAATTATCCATTCCTAATGGGACAAGGTATTTGGATTGATTCTGAAAATTTAAAACCGGAAGATAAGGTGGGGGAAGTATTAAGGCATGGTACCTTATCTGTTGGATTTATTGGCCTTGCCGAAACTCTAAAAGCACTTTTAGGAGTTCATCATGGTGAAAGCAAGGAGGCCCAAAATTTAGGTCTTGAGATTATAGGTTTTATGCGTAAAAAGATGGATGATGAATCTAAGAAGACTGGATTGAATTATTCGCTTTTAGCTACTCCTGCAGAAGGACTTTCAGGTAGATTTGTAAAGATTGATAGAGAAAAATATGGTGTGATAGAAGGTGTTACTGATAGGGAATATTATACAAACTCATTTCATATCCCTGTTTATTATAACATTGGCGCTTTTGATAAGATTAAATTAGAAGCACCTTATCACGATTTAACAAACGGCGGTCATATTTCTTATGTGGAGCTTGATGGAGATCCACTAAAGAACTTAGAAGCTTTTGAACAGGTTGTTAGATGCATGAAGGAAAGTGGAATAGGTTATGGATCTATAAATCATCCAGTAGATAGAGATCCTGTTTGTGGTTACACAGGCATTATAGATAATCAATGTCCTTGCTGCGGTAGAGTAGAAGGTGATGATGAAGGTTTTGAACGTATTAGAAGAATTACTGGTTATTTGGTTGGCACTGTAGATAGATTTAATAATGCTAAGGCTGCAGAGGTTAAAGACAGAGTAAAACATAAGATTGGAGAGGACATTGAAGAACTCTAATGAAAGTATAAGGTTAGCAGGAATAGTAAGAGAGTCAATAACAGATGGGCCAGGGATAAGATTTACTATTTTTGTTCAAGGTTGTCCTCATCATTGTAAGCAATGTCATAATGAAGGCACATGGCCTTTTGATGGAGGAAAAGATATAACGCTTCAAAGACTTTTGGAGGAAATAGATAAAGACCCAATATTAAAAGGAGTGACTTTTAGTGGTGGTGAGCCTATTTGTCAAAGTATGCAATTGAAAAAATTAGCTAAGGAAATAAAGAAAAGAAAGTTGGATTTAGTTGTATTTACTGGCTATACATATGAGCAATTAATTAAAGAAAGTAATTCTGATGTATTGGAATTGCTTGAGTACACAGATTTGCTAATAGATGGTCCATTTGAAATTGAAAATAGAGATTTAACACTTAAATTCAGAGGAAGTAGCAATCAAAGAATTATAGATATGAATAAAACTCGAAAATATAATAAATTAATACTTGCAAATGAATACATGGTGTGATAAAATAACTTTTGTTCGAGTGGAATTATGCTAAATAAAGCTTAAGATAAGTAATGAAAAGGAGGTGCGGCAAATGTCAAGAAAATGCGAAATTTGCGGTAAGGGACAGGTTTCTGGAAACAACGTTTCACATTCAAACAGACACACAAGAAGAAAGTGGAATGCAAATATCCAGACTGTAAGAATTGAAGAAAATGGCAGAGTTAGAAAGGCTAATGTATGTACAAGATGCATTAGATCAAATAAGATTAACCGCGCCAACTAATTATGACGATTAAAATTCTGCACATTTTGTGCAGAATTTTTATTTTATCAAAAAATATTGTATAATATATATGATATTTAAGGAGAGTTTTATGGGAAGTGCATATAAAGAAATAAATGATTTCGGAAAAATTACTATAAGTGATAATGCTATAGCAGAGTTAGTAGTTTCTGAGATTAAGAATTATGATAGTAACTTATATATTACTAACAGCAAAGGTAAAAGAACATCTAAAGTGTATAAAACGGTTGGGGGATCATCTGCTACAAATATTGATGTACAATATGAAAATAATAGTTTATTGATTAAAATATATTTAATAGTTAGATTTGGTATGAGTATCAAAAAAACGACAGATGAACTCATTGAGAATATAAGAAGTCAAATAAAGATGGCGACTGGACATAATCCTAAAGTTATCACTATCGTAGTTACTGGAGTTAAGTCAAAGAAGGTTGCAAGACGTAATATTGAGGTAACAAAAACTTATGATACTGAGTAATATGCCTATAAATAAGCTAAAGGGAATAGGCCCCAAAAAACAGAGTTTATATAATAAAATAGGAATATATACAGCCGAGGATCTGTTAAATTATTATCCTGTAACTTATCAAGATATGAGAAATGTTAGTGAAATTACTTCTTTAAAAGCTGGTGAAACTTCTCTTATAAAGGGTAAGGTGCTTTTAGTGATTTCTGATAGTAATAATGCTGGCAACAGAAGATATAAAAAATCAGTTCTCCGTCTGTTAATAGGCGACAACACTGGGAAACTAGAGGTTGTCTTTTTTAATACACCATATTTAATGAACACTTTGCATGTTAATGATAAAATATACTTATTTGGTAAAGTCGAATTAAATAATGATAAACTTCAGATGAAACAGCCTGAAATTTATCATCATATGGATTTTAAAAGTGAAATTCTTCCGATCTATAGCACTCCTAAAGGGATTTCACAAAAGGAAGTAAGAAAACATATAAAAGAACTGCTAGAATATGATATAGAGGATTTCTTGCCAAAAGAAATTTTAGAAAGTAGAAATATCTGCCCTCTAGATTATAAACTTAGAAATATCCATTTTCCTATAGATAATAATCATTATAAAGTAGCAAAGTATCGTCAGATATACGAGGATTTATTTGTAATGCAATTAGGTCTTGAAATGATGAAAACTAAAAATCATAACGGTATACCAATGAATGGTTCTTGTGATAAGTTTATAGATAGTTTCGATTTTAAGCTTACTAAAGCTCAAGCTAGTGCAACATGTGAAATTTTAAATGACATGAATAAAGATGAACCTATGAATAGGTTATTGCAAGGAGATGTAGGTTCTGGTAAAACAGCAGTAGCTGCTATTGCAATGTATAAAGCTGTTGTTAGTGGGTATCAGGCAGCATTTATGGCACCTACTGAAATATTAGCAAAACAGCATTTTGATAGTTTAAAGAAGCAGTTTGAAAAATTTAATATAAGTGTTGGTATACTTACTGGATCTATGAAGGCAAAGGAAAAAAGAGAAGCACTTATGTCTATTGAAAATGGTCAGTATGATGTAGTAATAGGAACTCATGCACTTATTCAGCAAGGTGTTTTATTTAATAAACTAGGTTTAGTTATCACAGATGAGCAACACAGATTTGGTGTAAATCAAAGATTTAAACTAGGTGATAAAGGGGAGTATCCACATGTACTTGTTATGACAGCAACGCCTATTCCGCGAACTTTAGCAGTAATATTGTATGGTGATTTAAATATGTCTGTTATAGATACTTTGCCAGCTGGAAGAAAGCCTATTGAAACTAAAAGTATAGAACCAGATAAAAGACTTGCTTTATATGACCATTTGATAAAAGAAATTAAGGATGGTAGTCAGGCTTATGTAGTTGCACCTTTGATAGAGGATAGTGAAAGTCTAGAAAATATTAGATCCGTCGAAAGTTTATATAAAGAATTATCAGATTTTTATAGGCCTTTTGGAATTAGAATAAAAACTCTTCATGGAGCTATGAAACAAAAGGAAAAGGATGATATAATGAAAGAGTTCAATGATGGCCATATTGATATGCTTATTGCTACAGTAGTAATTGAAGTTGGTATTAATGTTCCTAATGCTACGATTATGGTTATTGAAAACTCTGAAAGATTTGGTTTGGCTCAGCTACATCAGCTTAGAGGCAGAGTAGGAAGAGGTAAAAAACAATCTTACTGTTATTTGATTAATAATAGTAAAGGTGATGTAGCAAAAAAAAGAACGCAAATTATGTGTCAGAGCACAGATGGGTTTTATATCTCTGAGGAAGATTTAAATCTTAGAGGTCCTGGAGAAGTCTTTGGTACAAGGCAACATGGCATTCCTGATATAAATCTTATAAATGCAGTTAAGCATATGGATATACTAAATAGAGCAAAAAAAGATGCTGAAAAATACGCAGATTTAATAGATAATAAATTGATGAAAAAAGTAGAAAAACTGTATGGAGAAAATCTATCGATACAGTTGTAATGGAGGTAATATGAGAGTAATAGCAGGTGATTTTAAGGGAAGAAAACTTGAAGCCCCTTTAGATGATAAGGTTAGACCTACAAGTGATAAGGTTAAAGAAGCTATGTTTTCAATACTTATGAATGATACTTATGATGCTGTAATGTGTGATATGTTTGCAGGAAGTGGTGGACTTGGATTAGAAGGTTTATCTAGAGGTGCAAAGAAGTGTTATTTTATTGATCAAGCTAATAGTAGTATAAAACTACTTAAAACAAATGTAGCTATGTGTAAGGCTGAGCAACGTTCTGAAATAATTCAGGGAGATTTTCAAAGAGCTCTTATGCGTATTAAAGAAAAGGTGGATATATTTTTGGTTGATCCGCCTTATGGACAAGGGATAGAACTTAAAGCTATGGAAAAGATTAGAGAAAATGATTTACTTGCAGAGGATGGTAAAATTGTGGTTGAGCATGAAAAACATGATCAGTTGCCTGATGAAATTCATGGCTTTACAAAAATAAAAGAGAAAAAATATGGCAGAGTTGTATTGTCAATTTATATGTGATACTATAAATTATTATAGGTAAAACTAATATAATTGATAGGGAGGCTAGTTAATGAGTAAAGCGTTATATGCAGGATCTTTTGATCCTTTGACTTGTGGTCATGGAAATTTAATTAAAAGAGCTGCAAAACTTTGTGATGAATTGGTTGTTGGTGTTATTGCAAATCCACAGAAAACACCATATTTTAGTGTGGAGGAACGTGTTGAGATGATTAGGGAAGCCATTAAGGATGTAGACAACGTAAAGGTTGACTCTTTTGAGGGGTTGTTAGCTGAATACGTTAATGAAAATGGCTTTGATATGGTTATTAGAGGTCTTCGTGGTACGATAGACTTTGATAATGAAATACATATGGCTCAGATGAATGCAAGATTATACCAAGACAAAGTTGAAACAGTTTTTCTTATGACAGATCCGAGATATTCATTTATCAGCTCTAGTATGGCAAAGGAAGTACATGGCTTAGGAGGAAGTATCGAAGGATTGGTTCCAGATAATGTTTTACGTGCAATGGAGGAAAGGAAAGCAAAATGAGAATTGATGAACTATTAAATGAACTTGATGAAATAGTTAAAACAGCTTCTAGCGTGCCGTTGACTGGCAAAGTAATGGTTGAAGCAGCAGAGATAAAAGAGATTATTGATGAAATAGATAGAGTTTTGCCAGATGAAATAAAACAAGCTAGATGGATTCAAAATGAAAGAGATAGAATTTTAACTGAAGCAAAAAATGAATATGCAACTGTAGTAAATGATGCTAAACGTCATGCTGACAGCTTAGTTGCTAAAAATGAAATATTAGCTAGAGCAAGAAAGCAAGCTGATGAAGTTATGATGGTAACTGAAGAAAATGTCAGAAGACTTAAGATGAGTACTTATGATTATGTAGATAGTGTTTTATATAGATTTGATGAACAGATGGCAGAACTTGAAAAGATGTATCAAGAAATGTTTGAAACTATCGATAATACCTTTAGTAAGGTGAAAAATATTATCCTTAATAATAGAGATGAAATTAAAGAGATGGCCTATAGAACTCAAATGAATAAAGAAAATCCAACAAATGAAGAACATGAAAAGAAGTAATGTATTAGGTATTGTTGCTGAATACAATCCTTTTCATAACGGACATTTGTATCAACTTAATAAATGCAAAGAATTAAGTGATGCAGAATGCGTTGTAGCTGTTATGAGTGGGAATTTTACTCAACGAGGTGAAATTGCTTTACTTGATAAATGGACTAGAGCGAAAATGGCAATATTATCAGGTGTAGACCTGGTAGTTGAATTGCCATTTTATTATGCTTGTAATTCGGCAGAGTATTTTGCTAAAGGCGCAGTTGAGATATTGGATTCTCTAGGTGCTGTTACTCATGTAGGATTTGGAAGTGAAGATGGCGATATAAATAAATTATCTGGAATTGCAAAAAAATTAAATGGTGAAGATGAGAAGTTTCAAGATGAACTCAAAATACATTTGTCTAAAGGATTGAGTTATCCACGTGCTAGGACACTTGCTTTAGGCGAAAATAGTGATTTGGTTACTCTTCCAAACAATATCTTAGCTATAGAGTATTTGCGTCAGTTGTTTTTGCGTGAAAGTATGATATTCCCTGTTACTGTTAAACGTTATAAAACAGGGTATCATCAAAAAGAGAAAGTTGATGGTATACAAAGTGGTACATCTATAAGGACTTTTTTAAAGAAGGATTGTGATATTACACAAATAGCTATTCCTACAGCAAGCTTTAATGAAATCAATGGTCAAAAAGATAAAATACTATTTTATGACAATCAAAAACTATTTGACATGATTAGAACAACAATATTAACAAAAGATAGTTATCAGCTAGAGCGTATTTTTTCCATTGGTGAAGGTCTAGAAAATAAATTGCTTAAGGAAATTAGAAATCAAAAAGATTTAAAAAGTCTAATAGAAGCAGTTAAAAGTAAAAGATATACTAGAACGAGAATACAGAGAATGCTTATTCATATATTAGTGAATTTTGAAAAAAATCATAATAAGCCAAATTATATTAGAGTTTTGGGTTTTAACGATAGAGGTGGATCTTTGCTTAAATATATTAAGAAGGAAAAATTAAACAGTATGCCTATTGTTACGAATATTAATAAGCATAAAGACTTAGATTTTTCATTGGATATTAGAGCTACTGATATTTATAATATAATTTCTGGTTCTGATATATACAGTAATAGTGATTTTACCAATAAACCAATAATAATTAGATAAATAAACATTGATTTATCAATGTTTATGGTGTATAATATATACGGTATTTGTGACAACAAGTATTATTTATGATGTAAATTTTAATTTTCAAATAAAAACGGAGGAGATCAAATGAAAATTTTAGTAATTAACTGCGGAAGTTCTTCACTTAAATATCAGGTTCTTGATATGAATGGTGAAATTTTACTTGCTAAAGGTTTAGTAGAAAGAATCGGTATGGAAGGTTCTGTAATCACTCATGAGAAGATTGGTATGGATAAGGTTGTTAATGAAACACCAATGGAAAGCCATAAAGAAGCTATTGCACTAGTATTAGATGCAGTTGCTCATCCTGAACATGGTGTAGTTAAAGACATGAGTGAAATCGGAGCTGTAGGACACAGAGTTGTACATGCTGGTGAAAAATACGCTCATTCTGTATTAATTGATGATGATGTAATTGCTGCATTAGAAGAATGTGTTGAATTAGCACCTCTTCATAATCCACCAAACCTATTAGGTATTGCTGCTTGTCAGGAACTAATGCCAAATACTCCAATGGTAGGTGTATTTGATACAGCTTTCCATCAGACTATGCCTCCTGAATCATATATTTATGCTATTCCTTATGAATATTACCAGAAGCATAAGATTAGAAGATATGGATTCCATGGAACATCTCATAAATATGTTGCTCAGAGATGTGCGGATATCATGAACTGCAATCTAGATGATTTAAAGATTATCACTTGTCACCTAGGAAATGGTGCTTCTGTATCTGCTATTAAGAGAGGTGAATGTATTGATACATCAATGGGATTTACTCCTCTTGAAGGTCTAGTAATGGGTACTCGTTCAGGCGATATTGACCCAGCTATCGTTACTTATATTAGGCAGAAAGAAAACTTAGATCAGGGTGTTGCTAATGAAATCCTAAATAAAAAATCAGGTGTATTAGGTATTTCAGGTGTATCATCAGACTTTAGAGATCTAGAAGCTGCTGCTGAAGAAGGAAATGAAAGAGCTCAGTTAGCTATCAAGGTTTTTGCCCATAAGGTTAGATTCTACATTGGTGCTTACATTGCTGAAATGAATGGTGTTGATGCTATCGTATTTACTGCTGGTGTTGGTGAAAATGATATAGCTATGAGAGACATCATCTGTAACGATTTAGGAAACTTAGGAATCAAACTTGACCTTGTTAAGAACAAGACAAGAGGTAAAGAAATGATTATCTCAAGAGATGACTCAAGAGTTAAGATTATCCTAATTCCAACTGACGAAGAATTAATGATTGCTAGAGATACACTAGAAATCGTTAAGAAGTTAGAAAAATAGTTGACAAATTAAAATAAGTATTATATACTTTAATAGTTGCGAATATAACTAAATTTTATATACACAATTTAATGTTAAGGAGGTGTAGAAATGGCAGTACCTAAGAGAAAAACTTCAAAGTCAAAGAGAGACAGCAGAAGAGCTCCAAACATGAAAATGAAAGCTCCTGGTCTAGCAGAATGTCCACAGTGCCATGAGCCAAAGCTTCCACATAGAGTTTGTCCAAATTGCAACTACTATGATGGTAAAGATGTAATGGCTGAATAATTTCAAAAATTACGAATTCAAACCGACTCAAAAGAGTCGGTTTTTATTTTACCTAAGAGTGACGGTTTAGTAATATATAAGTCACAAACGAGTCACTATTGTAATGTATACTAAAAATATAAAGTGATAAGAAAGAAAGTAATCTCTCTATATAATAACGACTTAATCAAAAAAGCGATGTAATATCGCTTTTTTAGTTAAATTGATATATTATTGATAATAAAAGCCCCTTAATCGCAAACAAAATCAGCAATTAGGGGGCTTTTTATACTATTTATTATATATTTAATCAACTATAAATTTTTAACTAATTCTTCAGCAATCTGTACAGTGTTTGTAGCAGCACCTTTTCTGATATTATCTGATACTACCCATAAATTAACACCGTTATCTACTGAAAAGTCACGTCTAATACGTCCTACATATACATCGTCTGTACCTGCAGCATCTCTTGCAAGAGGATATACATTATTAGCAGGATCGTCTTGAACAATGATTCCCGGCGCATTTGATAAAACCTCACGTAACTCGTTTAAATCAAATTCATTTTCAAATTCAATATTTATTGATTCGCTGTGACTATCAAATACAGGAACTCTTACAGTTGTAGCTGTAACTTTGATATTTTCATCGCCTAAAATCTTATGAGTTTCATTAATCATCTTCATTTCTTCTTTAGTGTAGCCATTTTCAGTAAATGAATCAATGTGAGGGATGCAGTTTCCAGCAATAGGATGTGGATATGCATTTGTTGTATCATTGCCTTCCATACCATTTTTTAAATCCATGATACCTTTTACACCTGAACCTGATACAGCTTGGTAAGTAGAGTAAATAACTCTTTTGATTTTGTATTTATCATGTAATGGCTTTAGTACTACCATTGCTTGAATTGTTGAGCAGTTAGGATTAGCAATGATGCCATTATTCCATTCGACATCTTTTGGGTTAACTTCAGGAACTACCAAAGGCACTTTAGGGTCCATTCGCCACTGTGAGCTGTTATCAACAACTGTTACACCTTTAGAAGCAGCAATTGGTGCGAATTTTTCACTTACTGCGCCACCAGCTGAGAATAATGCAATATCTATATCTCTGTCAAAACTGTTTTCAGTTAGTTCTTCTACCACAAAATCTTGTCCTTTAAAGGTGATTGTTTTACCAGCTGATTTAGCTGATGCTAACATATATAAATTTTCAAATGGAAAATCTCTTTCTTCTAGAACCTTTAAAAAAGTTGTACCTACAACACCAGTAACTCCAACTAGTGCTACATTTGGTTTTCTACTCATCTCTTTTTCCTCCTGTCGTATACTTTAATAGAATAAAATTATTATAACATTTTTTTTGTGTCATGACAACAATGATATATTATGTTAAACTTATGAGATAAAGGAGGTAAATATGGGCGTAGATTATAGCAAAAAAATAAGTTGGTTATCATTACCAGAGACTAATAAAGATGTAGACACTTTTTTCTTGTATCCATCATCATATGTCAGTCCTAAAGATCAAACGAAACCATTTGCAGATATAAGGGATGAGAAGATGATTAGGATAGCGTCTAAATGCTTAAATATACAAGGTAGTGTTTTTTCTTTTGATACAAATGTCTATGCGCCATTATATAGACAAGTTGATCCACAATGTGGATTTAAGATGGTTGAAGCAGGCAGAAGTGATTTAGTGGATGAAGTTCTTTTAAGAGATGCCATTGATAGTTTTAGTTACTATATGAAGCATTTTAATAAGGGTAAGCCTTTTATATTAGCAGGCCATTCTCAAGGAACAACATTATTAATGAAGCTGATGGCTACATACTTGAAGGAGCATAAGGAAATATTTAAACAGATGATTGCTGGATATATGATTGGTTTTAGTGTTACTGAGGAGTATCTTAAAGAAAATCCACATGTTAAATTTGCTAAAGGTGAATCAGATGTTGGTGTTATTGTATCTTGGAATACTGAAAAACCAAATATGAAAGGAAATAATCCTATTATAAAAGGTAAACCTTTAGTTATTAATCCTATTAATTGGAAAAGAGATGGAACTTATGCGCCAAAAGAAGAAAATAAAGGATCTTTGGTAAAAGGTAAATTAGTTAAACCAGGTATTGCAGATGCTAAAATTAATGTAAAGACCGGTATATTAGAATGCTCTACTGTTAATCCTGCGGATTTTAAACAGGCATTCGATTTTTTTCCAGAGGGAGTATATCATAGTATGGATTATGGTTTTTATTACGAAAATATCCATGAAAATGTGTCAAAAAGAATAAAAGCTTTTAAGAAAGTAAAGTGATTTTGTTTGATTTTTAACAAACGAATAGATTTACATAATAAGTATTATGACATATTATAGATTTGATTGAATGGATGTATTGAAATTATGGGAAGGTGTACAGATGAAATTGCAAAATAGTGAAGAAATATTCAATGATTTATTAGAAAAAATAATAGATTTGGTTTTGCTTCCAGGTCAGAAATTAAGTGAGAATAAAACAGGTGAGGAGTATGGTGTTTCGCGAACAGTTGTACGAAGTGCTTTTTTAAGATTACAACAATTAGGCTTTTTAGAAGTTCTTCCTCAAAGTGGCACTTTTGTTACCAAAATTGATTTTCATTATATTAAATCAGCTCTTCTATTAAGAATTGGAGTAGAAAAGGAAATACTGTCACGTATAATACGTGAAAACGAGGATAAAGATACACTAATTAAACGTCTAGAGGAAATATATAGTCGCAAAAAGGAATTTAGTGATACAGATGATTATATAAAAGAATTTGCAGCCTTAGATGTAGAATTTCATAAGGCAATCATGAATGGTTATAAGAATCATAATATGATTAATTTAGTACATTATCATTTGCTTCACATTAGTAGATGGCGTAATTTGACAGTATTAAATGGTGTTACTATAGGAATGATATTAAAAGAGCATAGACGTATAATAAATTGTTTGATTGATGATGATATCGAAGGTTTGGTTGATGTTTTGAATAAACATATAGATAAAACTATATATGGTGCCTACAGATGGGATGATAAGTTTAGATATTATTTTAAATAACTATATTTTGTATTTTATGCTTGCATTTTTTTTAACAATCTAGTATTCTAACTAAAGAGAGGCATAAAAACTGGTATACTAGTAAACTAGTGAATATGATAGCAAAAAAGTTCGAAGGGAGCATAAAATTGAAGTTCTTTGAAAAAACCATTGGGCAGATGCTAGAAGTTAGAGCTAACTGCACTCCGGACAGACCAGCATTAATTGTTAAAGATGGTGTTTACACTTGGAAGGACATAAATAGTATAGTAAATAATATTTGTTTACAAATGGAAGAGCGCGGAGTTCGCAAAGGTGACCATGTTGGTATAATGGGTATAAACAGCGATAGCTGGTTATTTCATTATTTTGCGGCAGTAAAATTAGGAGCGGTTGCGGTACTATTTAATACTAGATTCACACAGGCTGAGATTGAAAGGTGTATAGGCTTAACAGAGCTAAAACATTTTTTCTATTCTAGAAACTTTGAAAATAAGCCATATGAATCATTGATGGAAAACCTATTATACCCAAATACATCTGTAAGATATTGTGTAGATATGGAAAAGTCATATGAACAATGGAAAGAAATTGCAAAGGAAAGCACTGAATTGGACTTTGAGCCAACAGATGACTACAAGGCGATTGCAAATGTTCTTTTCACATCAGGAACTACAGGAAATAGTAAGGGTGTACAGCTTACTCATTATAATTTATTGAACAATTCGTTAGCTATGGTGGAAGCGATGGGTTGGAACGAAAAAGATATTATGGCTATTGCAGTTCCACTATTTCATAGCTTTGGCATAACAGGATGTGTTCTGTCTATGTTACATGCATGTGGACAGATGTATCTGCTACAGAGTACTAGAAGTGTAGATATATGTAGTGTCATTGAAGAATATAAGTGTACCGTTATGAATGGTGTACCAACTATGTTCTTAGCTATGCTTCGCAATGAACATCGAAAAGATTTTGATTTATCTACATTAAAAACAGGAATAATCGCGGGATCTCAAATTTTCCCACAAGATTATATAGACATATGTAATATGTTTGATGGTATCAATTTGCAGCCATCTTATGGTCAAACTGAAACTTCACCATGTGTTTCGCTATGTAGCTTGGATGATTCAATTGACATTAAAGCTAACACTGTCGGTAAAACTATTGAGGGTGTAAAGGTGCGTATAATGAAAAAAGATGCAACAGAACCTTGTGGATATAATGTTGAAGGTGAAATTCAAGTAAAAGGTTACAATGTTATGGCTGGATATATTGCAAATCCAGAAGAAACAAAATCGGCATTTACCAGTGATGGATGGTTAAAAACAGGTGACCTTGGGTATGTTAGAGATGACGGTAATCTTGTTATAACAGGTCGTTTTAAAAACCTAATAATAAGAGGGGGAGAGAATATTTCTCCTATAGAGATTGAAAAGGCAATTAAATCTATAGTCGGCCAATGCGAGGTTAAAGTGTTTGGCGTTCCTACAATTGTTTTACAAGAAGATATTGTGGCTTGCGTCGAAGGCAAGGAAGATGATGAAAAACGTAAGATGATTATGGAACAACTTAAAGAGAAGATAAGTGGTTATAAGATTCCAAAATATATCTTCTTTATGGAAGAAATGCCTAGAAACAGCACAGGCAAAATAAATGAAAAAGTACTTAAAAATAAGATAATTGCAGATTTATCTATGAATAGGCGAAAAGCTAATAAAAATAGCTAATAGCTTTACTTATTTAAGTATTTTTGTTAAAATATAGTTAGTAATTAGTATACAAGATTGTATGCTAAATATTGTTATATTATTAAT